>Ga0255363_100045_pt1 | contig 52347 bp, 55 predicted proteins | sample GFST100metaG_FD_186007 | JGI IMG/M metagenome (GOLD analysis project Ga0255363, IMG submission 186007) | Peat soil microbial communities from Stordalen Mire, Sweden - G.F.S.T100 | ecosystem: Environmental > Terrestrial > Soil > Wetlands > Peat | place: Sweden: Norrbotten County, Stordalen Mire... | reverse complement strand
GAGGTGGAGGATCGCCGCCGCGAACAGATCATCGCGACCGCCCCGAAGGCGGGGCACGATCCGCTTGAGTTCCTCGCGGACCCGACGCTGTTCGGTGACCTCGTCCATAACGAACGGTTCGTCGCCGCCTACCTTGACGTGCTGAACTCGCTGCACGAACGCGGCGCCAAGGAGACGCTTCAGTGGCTGGTGCACCCTGCGGTGGCTTCCGACATCGCTGCGTCCCTGGATGGTGGGTCGCGGCGGTTGTCGTAAGCCTTGGCGCTCTCTGTCGGAATCCCGTCAGAGAGCGCCAAGCACGCTGTCAGAGAAGCGCGAAGGGAGCGGCGTCGTCGTGCGAATGAGACGGCGTGGTGGCCAGGGCGACGGCGCCCAGCAGGCTCGAGGCCGGCGGCAGCAGCGGCATCAAGGAGGCCTGCGTCGTGTGGTAGCAGTCCGGCTTGCCGTACCACGGGCCAACCTTGCGGCGGTTCTCCGGGTCGAGCTCCGCGTACCAGCCGCCGCGCACCTGATCGATCAGATGCGCCTGCGCGAACTCCCAGAAGCGCCGGTACCACAGCTCGTAGACCGCTTTGCCGGTGAGTCGGCGCAGATACGACGAGGTCTGGATTCCTTCCGAGATCGGCCACCAGTAATGGTCGGGGTCGGCGGGCGTACCGCCCCAGTCGAGCGTGTAAGCGAGGCCGCCGTGCTGCCGGTCCCAGCCGTCGCGTACGGCGCGGGCATAGAGCGCCTCGGCGGCCGCCAGATGCCAGCTATCGGTTTGCTGCGTCGCCGCGGCAGTGCCGAGCACCAGCCGTGCCCACTCGAGCGAGTGGCCGACGGTCGCGCCGTAGGGACGGAACGGGTCGTCGGGCTTCTCTCGGTTGTAGCCGAGATGCGGCTCCCAGTCGCTGTCGTAGTGCTCTGGCAGCAGCCAGTCGTGGTCGCGGGCAAAGCCGTTGATGAGCTTTCCAGCGATGCGGTCGGCGCGCACGGCTAGATCGCGCCGACCAGTGGCGGCTGCGGCCGCCAGCAGTGCCTCGCAGCTATGCATGTTGCTGTTAGCGCCGCGGTAGTCGTCGACGGGCTGCCAGGAGCGGTCGAAGTCCTCGCGCATCGCGCCGGCGTCTTCATCCCAGAAGTGTGCATCGATGGTCGCCAGCACGTCGCCGAGCAGCGCCTGCGCCTGGCTGTGGCCGGCTGCAAGCGCACTGGCCGCGGCCAGCAGGACATGGGCGTGGTTGTAGGCGGCCTTGCCGCTGTCGGTAGGGCCGTCGTGTCCAACGGCGTTGAAGTAGCCGCCGTGCTCGCGGTCGCGATGCCGCTCCCACAGGGCCTGCAACCCCAGCTCCACGATCACCTGCGAGCCGGGGAGGCCAAGCGTCTCGGCGGCCGCGTAAATGTGGACGGCGCGGGCGACGTCGAGGACCTGCTGGCCCTGGGCAAGAGTCGACTCCGTCTGTACAGGCCGACCGTCGTCATCGAGCGTGCCGAACCAGCCGTCGGTGGAGATGCTGGCGCGATAGAAGCGCAGGTTCGTCAACGTTTGCTCGAGCAGCCAGTGCTGGTGCAACGGGCGCTCAAGCCAGCTCGAGTTCGAGGTTGCGTCATCCTCCATTGCGACCTACTCCACTGTCTGCGGGTTGCGTTGGTCCATCGCGACGATTGCCAGCATGCCGTCTCTGCGAGCGATCCCGTCCGGCCCGACTCGCGATTGTCTATCGAGGTGACTCATCAGCTCTCTCCTTCGGGTGGTTCACTTTGAGCGGGCCGGCTGGCCTGCACGATGCGCGGCGGTGGCGGCGGAATCTCGCCGGAGCCGCGCTTGACGAAGGTGGTCGGAAGGACGACCTGGCGCCCGGGCCCGGCTTCCCCGGCGATCCGCTCCATCAGCAATGCGAACGCCTTGCTGCCGATCAACTCGGGATCCTGCCGGTTGACAGTGATCGCGGGGTTGAGGCTGTCGGCCATCGGGAAGTCGTCGAAGCCGATCAGCGCGACGTCTAGGCGCTGCACGGCCCGTAGCGCTTTGACCACCGCCAGTGAGGCGAAGGCGTTGGCGGCCAGGATCGCAGTCGCCGGCTCCGGCTGCCCGACGACGGTGGCGACTTCAGAGTCGGCTTGCGCATGCAGCTTCGGCAGCGAGACGATCAGCGACTCGTCGACCTCGATCGACGCATCGGTGAGCGCGAGCCGGTAGCCCGTCACGCGCGCGCTGAGCGGATAGTGCGCCAGCTGGGTGCCGATGAAGGCGATGCGCCGGTGGCCGTGAGCGATGAGTTGCTCGGTGGCGAAACGGGCGGCGGCGATGTTGTCGATCCCGACCGTGTCGGTGGTCGCAACGATGCCCGGGCGGTCGACAAACACCACCGGCACGCCGTGCGGCCCGAGCTGGAAGTGCTCGCGCTCGTAGTCGAGGTGGCAGGGAACGATCAGCATGCCGCGCGGCGAGCGCTCCAGCACTGCGTTGACGACGGCGCGTTCCTGCTCGACGGTCTCGCCGGCACTGGCGATGACCACCACCATGCCGGCTTCGCGCGCCGCCTCCTCGACTGCGTCGGCAACGCCGGCGAAGAACGGGTCGCTGAGCGACTCGAGGATCAGCCCGACCGCGTTATCGGAGCCGGTGCGCAGCGAGCGCGCTAGTGGATTTACGCGATAGCCGAGCTCGGTGATTGCCGCCTGGACCCGTGCCGCGGTGCTCACGGCAACACCGTCGTCTCTGTTGGTGACGCGTGAGACCGTCTTGATCGAGACGCCGGCGGCCCTAGCAACGTCACGGATTGTCGGCTTGCGGGTCATGCATCCACGCTTTCGGCTGCGTACGTCGTGTAATTCGGATTGACGACCATCATGGCTGAGTGTTTAGAAGATCCATAGGGCAGGCGCCGCTGAAAGGTGGTGAGAGTGGAAGTGCTTATCTTTGATCCGTCTCTGATGCCGTCGTTGGCACCGGGCACTGTGGTGTGTCTTAAAGGAGGAAGCCGATCCCGGCCGGCCCGTGCCCGCATGCGCGAGCCGGCCGGGTCTGCTGTGGTCAGGCGTGCGCCTGCTCACAGCAGCGGCTGAGCGACTGCATTGCTACGAGCCCGAGAAGGCGGACATGTAGTAGTACTTGGTGATATTCGGATCCGACGCGTTCGCGGTAGTCGCCACGACGTTCGGGATCTGGGTGTACTTCGGGATCTTCGACGACTTGCCGGTGAGCTTGTCGTAGGCGTACTCCACTGCGAGCTTGCCCTCGAGTGCCGGCTGCTGGATGACCAGCCCGTTGATCGCTCCGTTCTTCAGCATCTTCACCGTGGCCGGCTCGGCGTCGTAGCCGATGACGAAGACCTTGCCCTTCTTGCCAGCCGCGGCGATCGCTGCACCGGCGCCCTGTGCACCGTAGATGTTGGAGCCGAAGACGCCGACCAGATTCGAGTGCGCGAGTAGCAGGTCACGGACCTGGCTCTCGGCCGTGCTTGCGCTGTCGTTGTAGTACTCGGTGGCAACGACCTTCATATTCGGGTACTTCTTCATCTCCTCGATGAATCCCTGACGGCGCGCGTCGGTGGTCGAGATGCCAGGCGTGTTGATCAAGACTGCGACATCGCCCTTATCGTGCGCGAGCTTCGCGATGGCGTCGGCCGCGACCTTGCCGCCCTGGACGTTGTCGGACGTGATCCGCGCGGTCAGCAGGCTCGTGTCGTTGATCGTGGTATCGACGGCGAACACCGGAATACCGGCGTTCACGAACTTCTGGATCGGCGCTTTCAGCGCGGTGACGTCCGTGGGCGCGATCAGCAGGGCGTCCGGATGCTTGGCCAGCAGCGAGCTTACGACTGGCATCTGCGTCTCTGCGGTGAAGGCGTTGCCGCCCTGCCAGGTGAGCGTGACGCCAAGCTTCTTCGCCTCAGCTTTCGCGCCCACCCCCATCGTGATGTAGAACGGGTCGGTAGTCAGGCCTGGCACAAGTGCAATTGTGTAATGCTTATGTGTGCTGCCGCTCGACGACGAGCTGCCGCAGGCAGCGAGGCTAACTGCCATGGCTGCCACTGCCGCAGCGCCGGCGGTGTATCTAAACCAAGCCGCGCGCGACCTCTTGCTGCTGTGTAACATAGCACTCCTCCACTACTACATTGATGTAATGCTTGGTGCCTGAAGCTGCTATTTCTGATCGCCTGACTGCAGGCGGATGTGATCGAAGCCGGCGGCAGCGACGACAATGGCACCAATCGCGACCTGCTGCCAGAAAGCCTGAACGTTAATCAGTACCAAGCCGGTGGTCAGGACCGACATGATCGCGGTGCCGACCAAGGTGCCGAACATCGTGCCCCGGCCGCCCCAGAGACTGGCGCCGCCAATCACGCAAGCAGCGATCGCGTACATCTCGTCGTTGTAGCCGGCCAACGGCGACGCCGACGAGAAGTCGGCGGTGACCATCAGGCCAGCAATGCCGCAAAGCAGTCCGGCGAACCCGTAGACATACACCAGGTGACGGTCAACGTGGATGCCCGCGCGGCGCGCTGCCACTTCATTTGAGCCAACGGCGTAGGTGTGTAGCCCGAAGCGCGTACGCGCCAAAATGATCCCGCACACGAGCGTGAGCACAAGCGCAACCAAAACTGGAAGTGGCAGCCAACCATCAAATAGGCTGGTTGTTCCCAAGTTACTGACGAAGTTCGGGAGCGTCGCGATCTCAGCGCCGTGGTGCAGCACATCAGTTGCGCCGGTGAATGCTGTCATCGAGCCGAGGGTGACGATCATCGGCGGTAACTTCCACCGCGAGATGATAAGCCCGTTCAGCAGACCTATCGCTAGCCCGGTGACCAGCATGATCGCGATCCCGACGATTACTACGGCAGTGGCGCTGTTGTGCCCGGACATCATGTCCTGCATGACCACCGCGCCGGACATCGCGGAGAATCCGAGGATCGCGCCGACCGAGATGTCGATCCCGGCGGTGATGATTATGAAGGTCTGGGCGACGGCGAGGATCAAATACTCGACGCCGTAGTCAGCGGTCGATATCCACGCGGCTTTCGTGAGCATCGACGGTGTAAGGACCTCGAACAGCAGGACGATCAACACCAGAACGCCCAGCGTCCAGAAGGAGCCAACGCGCGACATGAACCGCTGGAAGAACGGCACCGATCCCTCAAGCTGGTAGCTCAGCTCGGCTGAGCCCGCGGTTGCGTCTGTGACTACCTGTGCGTCGGCTTCTGCCGTCTTTGCGGCATCGCCTTCGGTCAGACCTTCCGATGGTTTCTTGGTGGTGCTCATAGGTATTCCTCAGCTCTTCTTGGCAGCGAGTGCAGAGCCCGTGATCCAGCCGATGACGTCGTCGATCTCGCACTCTTCTGGCCGCAGATCCGCGACGATCTCGCCTTGAAAGAGAACGTTGATGTGGTGGCAGATGTCGTAGACCTGGGGGATGTTGTGGCTAATCAAAAGGACCGCCATGCCTTCGGCGGCGATCGTCTTGGTCAGCTCCGCAACCTGTTGTTGCTGCTCGACGCCAAGCGCAGCGGTTGGCTCATCGAGCAGCACGACGCGCGCTCCCCAGCCGATCGCGCGGCCGACAGCCACCGCCTGACGCTGGCCGCCGGATAACTGGTCGGCCCGGTGTGAAACGCCAGGCATGCGAATCTTTGTGCGGTCGAGGTGTTCACGTGCCTTCCCGGCCATGTATTTGCGGTCGAGCCAACCGACCAGACGCAGCGGACCGCCGACGGCCTTCTCACGACCGAGAAAGACGTTCTGCCAGACATTCAGGTCGGGCGCCAGGGCAAGGTCCTGGTAGACGGTCTCGATGCCGGCGTTGCGTGCCTCGATCGGGGACTTGAAGTCGATTTCCTTACCATCCAGCAGCACCGTTCCTGAAGTTCGTTGCAGCGCACCGCAGATGATGTGGACGAGTGTCGACTTGCCTGCCCCGTTGTCGCCGACCAAGCCAACGATCTCGCCAGCGCGGATCGACATGCTCACCCCGCGTAACACATGGAGACTGCCGTACCGCTTAGTGATGTCACGGACTTCAATCCGTGGAACGTCCAACTCCGGCTGCGCGGAATTAGTGGGCGTAGGCCCGTCCATAGAGTTCTCCTCTCGCTCATTGACAACGATATCCGACAACGTTGTCATTGGTTAAAGTACCAACCCTTTCCGTAGCTGTCAAGACGAGAATGTTGATGTTGCATGAAGCGCGCTATACGCCATGTGAAGGGGCAGTGGCCGCCGTGTGGGCGCGCCGCTGCCGTCGGGGACGCGCTGCCGCTGGGGACGTGTTGCCGCCGCCGTGTGCTCGCTCCGTCCGGGCCGAGTGGCTTCTTTGGCACTGCGGGTATTCATGTGATAGTTGGAGTGCCAAAGAACGCTGAGGCAGAGGCGCGGGTCAGGGGTGGGCGAACGGGGGCGACGCGTGGGACGAACGGGCGCGAGCCCGAACGTGCGTGCGAGGCGAGGCGAGGCGAGGCGGAGACGCAGAGCGAGCGTGCGCGTGGCCGCCGACGCGTTCGCGCCGACAGCGATCAGGCGCAAGCGCCATTCTTGGTGGGGCGCGCCGACGCGCCCGGTCTAGTATTTTCTACATTTGAGCTAGGTAAACCAACCCGATCGCTGCGAGAGGAGCGTTGATGGCCTACGTGATCGCGGAGCCGTGCGAAGGCACCAAGGACACGTCCTGCACCGAGGTCTGTCCGGTGGACTGCATCCACCCGACACCGGAGGAGAAGGACTTCGATTCCTTCGACCAGCTGTTCATCGACCCTGATGAGTGCATCGACTGCGACGCCTGCGTCGAGGCGTGTCCCGTGGACGCCATCTTCGCCGAGGATCAGCTCCCCGACGAATGGCGCCACTACGCGCAGATCAACGCCGACCACTTCCGGCTCGCGCACTAGCAGCTGACAGGCGGCGCTTGCCGCCACGGATGCTCGGTCCGGTAGCGGTGGTGGCTCTGGCGCTTGCCATTGGCGGCTGCGGAACCACTCACGTTCGCTCGCAAACCGGCGCGAGCACGACTACGACCGCGGCCATTCCGGCGCGGCTACGGGTCGATTACACGGCACATCGCAAGGATCCGGGCAGCAAGCAGGTCTGGACGCTGCGGTGCGATCCGACGGGCGGCAATCACCCGGCGCTCGCGGCCGCCTGCCAGGAACTCACCAAGCATCCACGCCTGCTGCTCGGATCCGGCCGCGGTCAGATCCGCTGCATGCTCGTGCTGGCCAACGGGCCGACCGTGGCGGTGACCGGCACGGTCGATGGTCAGGCCGTCCGCTTCAGCCCGAGCTCGGCCTGCGACCCCGCCTGGAGCAAGCTGCGAGCGCTGCTGACCGGTGGCGAAGCGGTCTCCCGCTGATCTGATCTTGGCCGGGCTTCACGCCGCGGTCGTCGACGACCCTGCCGTCGACGACCCGGCCGGTGCCTGCAGATGGCGGCCGCTCCGGACGCCTGCGACCAGCACCAGCGCGAGGCCGCCGGCAGCCCAGGCGGCCAGCACCCAGGCGCAGGTGGCCACGCCATGGTTACCGAAGTAGACCGTGCCGGTCAGGGCCTGCAAGCCGCGCGAGGTCGGCAGCACCGGTGTCAGCACGCGCCACAGCCCCGGTACGAAGCGGTCGGCACCGAGCGGGCCGCCGCTGGCGGGCAGACCCAGGATCAGGAACAGCAGCAGTCCGACCGCTACACCGGCGGGTGTCAGGCGGGTGAGTCCCGCCGTGGGCGCGGCGACCGCCAGCGCGAGCAGGGCGATGAGCGCCCAGAGACCGAGGAAGTGTCCGCTCACCGCGCCGATCACGGGGCCCAGCAGCAGCGTCACGCACAGGCCGACCGCGATCGCGCCGATGACGAGCGCGGCGGCGTGGAAGCGAGCGGGCACGCCACGACCGATCAGTGTCGTCGCGGCGCCCAGCATGATGCCCGGCATGAGGGCGCTCAGCATCGCGAAGAACAGTGCGAGCCCGCGGTTGTCGCTGGCCGGCAGCGGCACCAGGTCATGGACGCTCACGCTGAGATGCGCGCCCTGCGCGATCGAGCTTGCGGCAGTGGTGAGGAACGAGCTGGTTGCGGTGCCGCCCGCGCCGGCGACCAGCAGGGTCAGCGTCCGGCGGCCGAGCACCAGCCCACCGCTGACATCGCGGCTGCGGATCGCCGTCGACGCGGCGGCGACGCTCGGATACGCCTTGAGCACGATCGCACCTGGCAGGTGGGTGCTCAGCTCGCCCTGGATCTGTGTGGTCGCGCCAGCGGGCGCGACCACGGCCACGGGGATCCCGTGCGGGCGCAGCTGATGGAAGGCGCCGATCATCCCGGCCGCGAGGAAGCAGGCGAAGATCACCGCGGCGGCAGCAGCGATGCTCATACGGCGCTCGGCGTGCTTCATCTCGACCTCCTCGTCGTGACCGGTGGGAAGCCCGGTTTTCTGGTCAACGCTTGTTGACTTTTTCGCAGCTTAGTGCGGCCTGTGACTGAAGTCAACGGGCGTTGGCCTAAAGTTCCGGACCATGGCGGGGCAAGCTGACGGGCAATCGAAATCGCAGCGGACCCGGGCCGCGATCCTGGCCGCTGCCCGCGAGCAGTTCGCGGCCGTCGGCTTCCAGCGGGCCACGATCCGCTCGATCGCGGCCGCGGCGGAGATCGATCCGGCGATGGTGATGCGCTACTTCGGCTCGAAGGCCGGCCTCTTCACCGCTGCCACCGACATCAAGCTGGGCCTGCCGGTGTTCGAAGGCGGCGAGCGGTCGGAGATCGCGGCACGGCTGACCAGGCACTTCGTCTCGCTGTGGGAGAGCAAGCTCGCCGACGAGGCTCTGATCGCGAGTCTGCGCAATGCCGCGACCGATGAGCGTGCGGCGGCCGGCGTGCGGCGGATCTTCGCCGAGCAAGTTGCGGCCCCGTTGGCTACGGCGCTTGGCGGCCCGGACATCGAGCGACGCGCGGCGTTGATCGGCTCGCAGATGCTGGGCATGGCGCTGTGCCGTTACATTCTGCGGATCGAACCGCTGGCGAGTGCCACTCCCGAGCAGCTAGTCGCTGCGCTCGAGCCCACCGTCCGCCACTACCTCGAGGATCCGCTCGGCTGACCCGGCGGCCGGTTCCTGACGCACCGCGGTTGGCGTGCGTCGACTTCGGGCCGTTGGAATCCGGTGACGATCCTGTGTAACTTCATTGGCACCCGTAGACGATCCATTTGCACCCTCATACGAACACAGGCCTATCTTCCGATGACAGTCCAGCCCTCTTCCACTGAGCGTGACGCCGGTACCGGCCAACCACGCTGGAACCCGCAACAGCCGAGCCCGATGCCGTTCGCTCGCTACAGCCACCTCGTGGATCGACTGCAATGCGAGTTGCCGGACCGGCAGTGGCCGAACCGCCGCATCGAGCAGGCGCCGCTGTGGGTGCCGGTCGACCTGCGCGACGGCAACCAGGCGCTGATCGAGCCGATGGATCCGCGTCGCAAGCAGCGGCTGTTCGACCTCATGGTGCATGTCGGCTTCAAGGAGATCGAGGTCGGATACCCAGCCGCGAGCGACTCGGACTTCTCGTTCATCCGCCAGCTGATCGAGCACGACCAGATCCCCGATGACGTCACGATCGTGGTGCTCACCCCGGCGCGGGCGGAGTTGATCGGCCGCACGATGGAGGCTCTGCAGGGGGCGCCGAGGGCGATCCTGCACCTCTATAACGCGGTTGCGCCGCTCTGGCGCAGCGCCGTGTTCGGCCTCGACGTGGCCGGCACCAAGCAGCTTGCGGTCAGCGGCGCCCGCGCGATCGCCCAGGCGGCGGAGGGACTCGAGGACCGGATTCGCTACGAGTACTCGCCGGAGTCGTTCAGCCAGACCGAGCGCGAGGTGTCCGCCGAGATCTGTAACGCGGTGATCGACACGTGGGAGCCGACGCCGGAGCGGCCGGTGGTCATCAACCTTCCCGCCACCGTCGAATCCGCCGGACCGCACGTCTACGCGGACCAGATCGAGTGGATGGACCGGAACCTCGCACGTCGCGACGCGGTGATCCTCTCGACGCATCCCCACAACGACCGCGGCGAGGCGGTTGCGGCGACGGAGCTGGCACTGATGGCCGGCGCGCAGCGGGTCGAGGGCTGCCTCTTCGGCAACGGCGAGCGCACCGGCAACGTCTGCCTGATCACGCTGGCACTGAACCTCTATACGCAGGGCGTCGACCCGCAGCTCGACCTCTCCGACATCGACGAGCTGGTCGGGACCGTCGAGTACAGCAACCGGCTGCCGGTGAACCAGCGCCATCCGTACGCCGGCGAGCTCGTCTACACCTCGTTCTCCGGCACCCATCAGGATGCGATCAACAAGTGCTTCAAGGCCCGCGAGAAGCGCAGCGCGGAAACCGGCATCCCGATCGGCGAGCTGCCGTGGGAGATGCCGTACCTGCCGATGGACCCGCGCGACGTCGGCCGCAGCTACGAGGCGGTGATCCGCGTCAACAGCCAGTCCGGGAAGGGTGGTATCGCCTACCTCTTGGCGAGCGACCATGGTCTCGAGCTGCCGCGCCCCTTGCAGGTCGAGTTCTCGGCGCAGATCCAGCCGATCGCCGATCAGGAGGGCGGCGAGATCGCCTCGCAGACACTCTGGGAGATCTTCGAGAGCACCTACATCCGGCCTGAGAGCGCGCACGTGGTGCTGCGCTCGAGCCGCACCACGCAAACCAGCGAGAACGAGCACGGCGTCGAAGCCAGCGTGCTGATCGACGGGCGCGAGCGGACGATCTCCGCGACCGGCTCCGGCCCGCTCGACGCGTTCGTCGCGGCGCTCGGCACGGCCGGCTACGAGCTCTCGATCGAGCAGTACCACGAGCATGCGATCGGCACCGGCTCGGACGTGAACGCCGCCGCCTACATCCAGGTCCGTCACGACGGCGAAATTGCCTGGGGCGTCGGCATCGACCGCTCGATCATCACGGCCTCGATGCATGCCCTGCTGGCGGCGCTGGCGCGCGCGATGGCCGCCAAGGAGGCCTGAGTCCGGCTTCGGAGGAAGTGGTCAGCCCGGCCCCAGCGGGGGCCGGGCGGCGCTCGTGCCGCTTGAGATCGCCAGTTCAGACTGAGCAGCCTAGACTGACGATCATGGTTGATCATCGCCGTCCCGCCGTGCCCGCCATCCCCGTCGATCTCGCCGCCGCCGAGCCGCCAACGCCCGAGCAGGCGGCCGCCGAGCTGCGAGCGACGCTTGGCCCGCTCTACCGGCAGCTACGCCAGTCTCACGACAGCGGCAACCTGAGCCTGCCGGAGAGCTCGGCGCTCAGCCGGCTCGAACGCGGCGGGCCGATGCCGGCCGCGGACCTTGCGAAGATCGAGCGCGTCAGCCCGCAGTCGATCGCCGTGACGCTGCAGCGTCTCGAAGCCCGCGGCCTCGTGCAGCGGGCGCCTGACCCCACCGATGGACGCCGCGTGATCCTCTCGCCGACCGGCAGCGGGCGCGACGTGGTCCACGCCAGGCGCGCCCGGCGCCAGGAACGGCTGGCACGGGCGCTGGCGGAACTGTCCGGCGCCGAACGGGCGCAACTGATGACCGCGCTGCCGCTTCTGCAGCGGATCGCTGACGCAATCTGACGATGGCCGCACCCAACGCGGCACAGCACACCGCGGCGGCCGGCGACTCCTATAAATGGGTCGCGCTGGCCAACACCACGGCAGCCGTCTTCATGAGCCAGCTCGACGGGTCGATCGTGCTGATCGCGCTGCCGGCGATCTTCACCGGGATCCACCTCGATGCCCTGTCGACGTCGAGCATCGGCTACCTGCTGTGGATGATCATGGGCTACCGGCTGGTGCAGGCGGTGCTGGTGGTGACGGTCGGCCGCCTCGGCGACATCTACGGTCGCGTGCGCATCTACAACGCGGGCTTCGTCGTCTTCACGGTCTCCTCGGTGCTGCTGTCGTTCGACCCGTTCACCGGCGGCCACGGCGCGCTCTGGCTGATCGCCTGGCGCTTCCCGCAGGCGGTCGGCGGCTCGATGCTGACCGCGAACTCGGCGGCGATCCTGACCGACGCCTTCCCGGAGGAGCAGCGCGGACTGGCGCTCGGCGTCAACCAGGTGGCCGGGCTGGCGGGGATGTTCATCGGCCTCGTGGCCGGCGGCCTGCTGGCCACCTGGGACTGGCGCGCCGTCTTCTGGGTGAACGTGCCCGTCGGCGTCTACGGCACGGTCTGGGCGTATCTGAAGCTGCGCGAGACCGGCGAACGTCACCATAGTTCGATCGACTGGTGGGGCAACGCAACCTTCGCCGCCGGGCTCTCGGCGATCCTGGTCGCCTCGACCTACGGGATCCAGCCGCACGGCGGCCACACGATGGGCTGGACGAATCCCTGGGTGATCGCGGGCCTGGTTGGCGGCACGTTGCTGCTGATCTGGTTCGTCCTGGTCGAGCGTCGCGCGCGGGCGCCGATGATCAACCTCGGCCTCTTCCGGCTCCGGGCGTTCAGCGCCGGGAACGTCGCCGGCTTCGCGATGTCACTGGCGCGCGGCGGGCTGCAGTTCATGATCGTCATCTGGCTGCAGGGGATCTGGCTGCCGTTGCACGGCTACAGCTTCAGCCAGACGCCGCTGTGGGCCGGCATCTACATGCTGCCGCTGACCGTCGGCTTCCTGATCGCCGGACCGGTCTCGGGCGCGCTGTCAGATCGCTTCGGGTCACGCGGGATCGCTACCAGCGGCGCGGCGATCTCGGCCCTGGCGTTTCTCGGCCTGATGATCCTGCCAGTCGATTTTCCCTACCTGACGTTCGCGCTGCTGCTGGTGCTGGTCGGGGTTTCCACCGGCATGTTCGCCTCGCCGAACTCCTCCTCGATCATGGGCAGCGTGCCGGCTGCTGTGCGCGGCGTGGCGTCCGGGATGCGCTCCACCTTCCAGAACGCGGGCACCGCGATCTCGATCGCCGTCTTCTTCACGCTGGTGATCAGTGGTGTCTCGCACAGCCTCTCGAGCGCGCTCGGCAGCGGCCTGATCGCGCATGGCGTGCCGCTCGCACTTGCCCATCGGCTTGAGGCGGTGCCGGCGGTCACCAGCCTGTTCGGCGCGATGCTCGGGATCAACCCGCTCGCCCACCTGCTCGCGAGTCACGGGGCGTACGCCTACCTGAGCGCCTCGAGCCGGACGGCGCTGACCTCGCGGACGTTCTTCTCGCAACTGATCTCGGCACCGTTCCACACCGGCCTGGTCATCGCGTTCGCCGTTTCGGCGGGCTTATCGCTGCTGGCGGCGCTCGCCTCGCTGATGCGGGGTGGGCGCTCCGGGCAGAGTCTCGGCGACGTCAGCGACGGCTGATCGGGTCCGTCAGGTAGCGCTCGAAGGTGGGGGCCAGCGCTGCGGCAACCGCGGCGGGCTCCATCGTGGCCAGCGGCTGCACCTTCACGACGTAGCGGGCGACGATCAGACCGAGGAGCTGCGACCCGAGGAGATTCACGCGCAGCGCGCCGTCGGCACCGAGCAGCCTCGTTGCACGGGAGAACAGCTCGCGGTCGAGGAACTCGCGCAGCAGCTCGGCGGTGCTGGGGTCGCTGGCGGCGGCCCGCAGCATGCCAGTCAGGCGCTGATGCAGCTCGGGCTGCTCCATCAGCTCTGTCAACCAGGCGCGTAGGCGCGCGCCGATCTCGCTGCGATCGCCGCCGATCACCTGCAACAGTGCCGCCGCCGGGTCGAGTGGCAGCTCGCTGGCGGCGACGAACAGCCCGCGCTTGGAGCCGAAGAAGTAGGCAATCAACTTGTGGTCGACGCCGGCGGTTGCGGCGATTGCGCGTAGCGAGGCGTGGGTGTAGCCGCGCTCCGCGAACTGGTTGCGGGCGGCGGCGAGGATCGTCTCCCGTGTGTTACTGGAGCCTGGCCGCCGCCCGCCGGGGCGGCGGCCAGGCTCAGGTGCTGGGTCGGTTGAGATGTGCGCAGGCTCGGTTGACATCTTGGCGGCGTCCTGCTTACAATTCTCCGCGTGGAGAGTTCAACATCTGGTGAATTATTGCATCGACCGGCGGCGGGTGCAATCGAAGTCACCGATCTGCGGGTTATGCGCGGCGGGCAGACCGTGCTGCCGGGGATCTCGCTGCAAGTTGCCAGCGGCTGCGTGACCGGGCTGCTGGGACCGAGTGGGTCGGGCAAGACAACCTTGATGCGCTCGATCGTCGGCGTCCAGGTGGTGGCGGGCGGGAGCGTGAGGGTGCTCGGCGCGCCAGCGGGCGCGCCGATGCTACGGCAGCGGGTCGCCTATGTCACGCAGGCTCCCTCGGTCTACGGCGACCTGACCGTGGTCGAGAACCTGCGCTACTTCGCCCGGATCCTCGGCGTAAACCGCACCCGCATCGCCGAGGTGATCGCCAGTGTCGGGCTGGCGGACAGAGCCAGCCGCATCGCGGGGAACCTCTCCGGCGGCGAGCGCACGCGGGCCTCGTTGGCGGTCGCGCTGCTCGGCGAGCCGGAGGTGCTGGTGCTCGACGAGCCCACGGTGGGGATCGACCCGATCCTGCGCCGAGAGCTCTGGCGGATGTTCTACCGGCTGGCTGAGGCCGGCGCCTGCGTGCTGATCTCAAGTCATGTGATGGACGAGGCTGAGCGCTGCCAGCAGTTGCTGTTGATGCGCGGCGGCGAGATCATCGCCAGCGGCAGCCCCGCTGAGCTGTTGCGGCGCACCGGCTCAGACAAGCTCGAAGACACGTTCATCGCGCTGGCGGAGCGGGCATGAGCGCGCGCATCACCCTGGCGACCTCGGCCCGCCTGCTCGGGCAACTCCGACGCGACCGTCGCACGCTGGCGATGGTGTTCCTCGTCGCACCGGCGCTGCTGGCGCTGTTCAAGTTCATGTTCTGGCACGAGCCGCAGGTGCTCGACCGTGTGGGGGCGCCGATGATCGGCGTCTTTCCGCTGATAATGATGTTCCTGATCACTTCGATCGCGATGCTCCGGGAGCGGACCGGCGGCACGCTCGAGCGGCTGATGTCGTTGCCGCTGGCCAAGCTCGATCTGCTGCTCGGCTACGGGCTGGCGTTCGCACTGCTGGCGGCGCTGCAGGGCGTGGTCACCGGCGCAATCGGCTTTGGCTTGCTCGGCGTCCAGGCGCAAGGCCCGGTGTGGGCGGTGGTGGCGCTGGCCGTCCTGAATGCGATCCTGGGAATGGCGCTGGGGTTGCTGCTGAGCGCCTTTGCCCGCACTGAGTTCCAGGCGATTCAGTTCATGCCGGCGGTGCTGCTGCCCCAGATCCTGCTCAGCGGCTTGCTGCTGCCGCGCGGGAAGATGCCAGCGGCTGTGCATGTGATCTCCAGCTTGCTGCCTGTCACCTATGCCTATGACGCGCTGGCGAGAGTCACCGCCGACCAGCTTGGCGGCCACTTCTTGCTTGACCTGCTGATCGTCGCCGGCTCGATCGCGGCGGCCCTGCTGCTGGCCGCGATGACGCTGCGCCGCCGCACCGGCTGATATCGGGCGGGGGAAAAGATTCCCGTGGATCACCGCCATTAACGGCACCCAACCAAGCCCGGAACTGCAAGACGCTCGCGCCGTTAGACGGCGGTGCGTTCGAGGACGACCACCGGGATCTCGCGGGTGGTGCGGCGCTGGTAGTCGTTGTAGGCGGGCCAGGCGTCGGCCATTTCCTGCCACATCGCGGGCTTCTCCTGCGGCGTGGCAACGCGGGCGCGGGCGGCAAAGCGCTCGCCCTTGATCTGGACCTCGACGTTCGGATCAGCCTGCAGGTTCAGGAACCAGCCCGGCGGCTCGGGTGCGCCGCCCTTCGAGGCGACGACCAGATAGGCGTCCTGCCACGGGCGGAAGATCAGCGCGTTGATCCGTTCCTCACCGGACTTGCGGCCCTGCGTGAAGAGCAGCAGGATCGTGGTGCCGCCCCGCCAGTCGTAGCCCTCGGCGCCGTCGGTCTCTAGATAGCGCTGGACGTGCGCGGGCCCCTGCAGATCGGTTGCGGTGCTCATGCGTGCAGGGTAGCGGCGAGCACGGGGAAGCGGGGAAGGAAACCGCGCCTCAGGCGCGGTTTCCTTCCCCGCTTCCCCGGCGCATTGACCAAGGCGACCGTTTCAGGGCGGATGGTGCGTCGCAAGACAGCGGTGACAGACGCGACCCGAGACCAGAGACGGCCGCCGACGGAGGGTGTTGGCATGCAGGCTGTTGACATCGACGCTGGCTGCGGTATAAGTAGGTCGCACTTGCAAGTGTGCTGACTTCAAACGTCACCGGGCCGCGCTTTCGGACGTGACCGCAGGCGATGTGCAGCCCCGCCTCCAGGGCGGGTGGCAAACGGAAGGGAGGTCAGGATAGTGGGTCTTGATGTTCCGCCCGGTCAAAGGGCGCGGCGCTCGCCGCAAGGGGGCGTCGCGGAGTTTTCGGTGGTCCTGGCCTCGGGTGCAAGCCATAGCCGGACCTGCAGTTCGGCACGGGCTGGAGCCGGGTGGTTCCCGGCGCACCGCGAGCCGGGCCACCGGTAAGGGCGGCCTTGAGACGTAAACAAGCCGCAACGTGTAGTGCTTGACAGTGGGCGCTCCCGGTCCCAGCCGGGGGCGCCCACTCGTGTGACGTGTGCCGACCATCCCATGGGCCCACCGGGCTCGTCCGTCACGGGGGCCTGCGGGGGCGGGTCCGTCACCGGGGCCCCGCGGGGACTGGGTTGTCACCAGTGGGACCGCCGGGGCTTCTTAGTCGCCAAGACTGCGGGCTAGGCTAGCGGGGGAACAAGCCAAGCTGCGAGGAGGGAGCTGTGGTGAAGATCATCGCGTTGGAGGAGCATCTGACGACGGCGGCACTGGCTGCTGCGTGGCCGGTGGGACCGGCGGGACCGAGTGGGGAGCCACCGCAGCTCAGCGATGTCGGCGAGCAGCGGCTCGCCGACATGGACGATCAGGGCGTCGACGTCCAGGTGCTGTCGGTGACCGCGCCGGGGCTCGAGGTGCTGCCGCCACCTGAGGCGGTGGCGCTCGCGCGCGACGTGAACGACCGCATCGCCGCGGCCGTTGCTGCGCACCCCGACCGCTTCCAGGGATTCGTCAACGTGCCGACGCCGGACCCGGCCGGGGCGGTGGCGGAGCTGCGCCGCGGCGTCGGCGAGCTCGGCTTCAAGGGAGCCTTCATCAACGGCCGCGTCGGCGACCGTAACGTCGATCACCCCGACTTCGACGCGTTCTGGGCCGCCGCCGCCGAGTTGCACGTCCCGGTCTACATCCACCCGCAAGCGCCGCCGCAGGCCGTCAGCGACGCGTACTACTCGGGCTTCGGGCCGAAGGTCGACTTCGGCTTCTCGCACTTCGGCCTCGGCTGGCACTACGAGACCGGCATCCAGCTCCTGCACCTGATCTACGGGCGTGTCTTCGACCGCCACCCCGACCTGCAGGTGATCCTCGGTCACTGGGGTGAGGTCGTGCTGTTCTACATCGAGCGCATCGCCAACCTCCAGTACGCCTTCGAGCCGAAGCTGGATCGCTCGATCCCCGACTACCTGCGCGAGAACGTCTACTACACGCCGAGCGGTATCTACTCGCAGCGCTACCTGAGCTGGGTGAAGGACCTGGTCGGTGTGGACCGGATCATGTTCTCGGTCGACTACCCCTACATCCCGACGGTCGGTGGCGGTGCCTCGCGCGCGTTCCTCGAGAACGCGCCGCTCAGCGACGTCGAGAAGGAGCAGATCGGCCACGGAAACTGGGAGCACCTGACCGCGCAGGTGGGTTGAGATAGCCGCGCGTGGGATGATGCGGGCCATGCGCGAGAGTGAAGCCCTGCCGGCAAACGTGGAGGCGATCGCTGTGGGCCTGTGGCGCTGGACCGCCGACCACCCCGATTGGCGCCCTGGCGCGGCACCAGGCAGCGGCTCGGACTGGGATCAGCAAGTTGGGTCGGTCGTCTACCAGACGGCGCGGGCCTGCGTGTTCTTCGATCCGCTCGCGCCCGCTCCGGCGGATCGCGGCTTCTGGAGCTGGGCCGACGAGCTTGCTGCCGGGCGGGCCACGTACGTCCTGAACACCCTCAAGTGGCACCGCCGCAGTCGCGATTTGTTCATCCGTCGCTACGACGCTGTCACCTCGCGCGCCAAGCGCAACCTACCCGCCGGGGTCGAGTCGTTCGTGGTGCCGAACGGTGGCGAGACGATCTACTGGCTGCCCGGCCCATGCGCACTGATCCCCGGCGACCGCATCCTTGGCGCGCCCGGCGGTGGGCTCAGGCTCTGCCCCAACTCTTGGCTGCGGTACCTCCCGAGCAAGCTGACGACCGCGAGCCTGGCGCAGCGGCTGCGGCCGCTGCTCGAGCTGCCGGTCGAGCTGGTCCTGGTCACGCACGGAGCGCCGGTCCTAACCGGTGGCGGTGCGGCGCTGGCCACGGTGATCGCGCCTTGATCGCGCCTTGATCGCGATTGCGCCCCGACGGCGACAGTCGGGTTAACCCCACCGCTACGACGGTGGGGCGCCCCCGCGCGGACGCCTCCGCACCCCAATGACAGGCCGTCCGGGCGCTGCGAGCTTGTCATGCATGACCCCAACTTCGCCCTCACATAACTCCCCGGCCGCGTCTTCAAGGTCGGCTGGGACCGGAACGGCCGGGTCGCGGCCGGATGGATCGCAGACCGCTGGAGCCGGGCCGGCTCAGCCCCGATCGGCGGCGCACGGGCTGCTGCTGCGGCTTGTCACCGGCGCGGCCCGGCTTGCGCAGCGTCGTCCGAAGACGATCGTGGTGCTGTGGCTGATCCTGGTAGTCGGCTGCGTCGGAGCGGGCTCCGCGGTCGGCACCAAGTCACTCACCGATACGCAGTCCGAGGTCGGCCAGTCCGCTCAGGCCGACAAGCTGGTAGGTCGCGCGGGGCTGCGCGACCCCGCCGTCGAGAGCATCCTCGTCAGCTCCGCCAGTGCCGCTCGCACCCGCGCCGCAACCCAGGCGCTACAAGCCCGCGCGCGGGAGCTGCCGCAAGTCTCCAAGGTGGTTGGGCCAGTGCAGTCGCGCACGCTCTCACGTGACGGTGGGCGCATCGCGCTGGTGCAGGCCACGCTGCGCGGTGACCCGGACAACGCGGGCGATCACGTGGCGCCGCTGGAAGCCGCAGCCGCCTCCGTGCAGCACACCAATCCGGGCACCAGGTTGCAAGAGAGTGGCGAGGGCAGCCAGGATCGGTCGCTGAACAACCTGATCAGCCGCGACCTCAGCCACATCGAAGTGCTGTCGCTGCCGATCACGCTGATCATCCTGGTGCTCGCCTTCGGGGCGCTGGTCGCGGCGGCCGTGCCGCTGCTGCTCGGCCTCACGTCGGTGGCGGCCGCGTTCGGCGCGCTCGGCCTCGTCTCCCACCTGGCTCCCGACAGCAGCTCGACCGCATCGATCGTCCTGCTGATCGGCCTGGCCGTGGGAATCGACTACTCGCTGTTCTACATCCGCCGCGAGCGTGAGGAGCGGCGACGCGGCTACGGTCCGGCGCACCGCACCGGCCGGCGCAGCGGCCACCATGCCGATCACGCCGCCGGGGCCGACCGGGCCGACCGGGCCGACCGGGCCGCTGGCCAGCTCACCCCCTCCGCGCTGGATGCGGCCGCTGCCTCGGTCGGCCGGGCGATCCTGATCTCGGGAGTGACCGTGATGGTCGCGCTGGCGGGACTGTTGATCACCGGTGCCGGCGACTTCATCTCGATGGGGCTCGGGACGATCCTCGTGGTGCTGATCGCGGTGATCGGCTCGCTCACGGTGCTGCCGGCGGCGTTGGCGCTGCTGGGCGACCGCATCGATCGTGGCCGGGTGCCCGGCTACCGCCGTCTGCGTGCCCACCGCGCCCGGCGCGAGACGGCCGCCGGCTGGCGCACCGGCGCCTGGGCGGCGCTGGCGCGCGCGGTCACACGTCACCCGCAGGCGGCGCTGATCACCGCCGTCTGCCTGCTGGGCGCGCTTGCGGTCCCAGCGCTGCAGCTGCGGACCGCCGCTCTGGGTGTGTCGGACATGCCTCAGAATCTCCCGATCGTGCAGGCGACCGATGCAATCGAGCGCGCCTTCCCGGGCGCGCCACAGGATGCCGAGCTGGTCGTCAGCGGCCAGCGGTTGCAGACGCCGGCCGCACGCCGGCAGCTCGCGGCGCTGGGGGAGCGAGCGCTGAAGGCGACCGGCGGTCGCGGCGAGATGACGGTCGCGGTCGCCACCGATGGCAAGCTGGCGCGCGTCGACGTGCCGATGCCGGAGCGTACGATCGCCGCTGAGCAGCAGATCGTCAAGCGGCTGCGACAGACGGTCGCGCCGACCGCAGCCAGGATCAGCGGCGCACACGGCGCGGCGCTGGTCAGCGGCGATGCCGCCGTCAGCCTCGACTACTCGAGCCGGATGAAGACCGCTACCCCCGAGGTGATCGCGTTCGTGCTCGGGCTCGGCTTCCTGCTGCTCCTGGCGGCCTTCCGCGCGCCACTGCTGGCGATCTCGGTGATGGCGCTGAACATGCTGTCGATCGGCGCCGCCTACGGCATCCTCGTGTCGGTCTTCCAGCACACCTGGGCGGAGCACCTGCTGGGCTTTACGACCACCGGTCACGTTGTCGACTGGTTGCCCCTGTTCATGTTCGTCGTCCTGTTCGGACTGTCGATGGACTACACGGTGTTGGTGCTCGAACGGATCCGCGAGGCGCGCCTCGCAGGTCTTGCCCCGCGTCAGGCGGCAGCCGAGGGCGTCGCGGCGACGGCCGGCACCGTCACCAGCGCCGCGCTCGTGATGGTGGCGGTGTTCGGCGTGTTCGCCGTTCCGGACCTCGGCCTGTTCAAGCAGCTTGGCGCCGGCCTGGCGATCGCGGTGCTGCTCGACGCGACGGTCGTTCGCGCGATCCTGCTGCCGGCCGTGGTCACGCTGCTCGGTAAGCGCGGCTGGCCCGTGCGCCGGCCGCGGATGACCGCGGACGCCGAGCGGTGGAATGATGGTCGCATGCAGGAGAGCTGGGTATGACCGGCGAACGAGCCGATCACGCCGGTCCCACTAGAGCTGCCGCCCCACGGGGCGGCAGCCGTGCTGAGCGAGTGTTCTCGTTCGCCGTTGCTGTCGCCGCGCTGGTCGGCCTGAGCAGCACGATCATCTGGGCGGCGGCGGGCTTCGGCTACTACTGGCCGTGCTGGATCTGGCTGGGCTGTGCGGGTGCGATCGCGGTGATCGCGATCTGGCTGCACTTCCGGTCGCTGCCGCAGGGCTGGCGACGCTGGCTGGTTGGTCAGACCGATCTCAGCGTCGCGGTCGGGCTCTACCTGCTGGCAATCTGGCTGTTCACCGGCACCCACGGGTTCTGGCCGCTGTGGCCGCTCTCCAGCCTCGCGCAGGCGCTGGTCCTGCACGTGCTGATCTTCTACCGTGACCGACTGCCGCTGCTCCGGGGCCGGCGGCTACGCGCCCGCATCGACACGCTCACCCGGACCCGGCGCGGAGCGGTGGATGTGCAGGCAGCGGCGCTGCGGCAGATCGAGCGTGACCTGCACGATGGCGCGCAAGCGCGGCTGGTGGCGCTGTCGATGCAGCTCGGGCGGGCCGAGGTGCGCTTGGCGGACCGGCCTGAGGAAGCCGCCTTGGTCAGGGCGGCGCGGCAGGAGGCCAGCGCCGCGATCGCCGAGCTGCGCGACCTCGCCCGCGGCATCGCCCCGCCGGTGCTGGCCGACCGCGGCCTCGAGGCGGCGGTCCGCTCGTTGGCCGAGCGCTCACCGCGGGCCGTTACGGTCAACGCCGAGCGGCAGCCGCAGCGACTGGCACCGGCGGTCGAAGGGGCGGCGTACTTCGTCGTCGCCGAAGCGCTCACGAACGTTGCCAAGCACGCGCCCCGCGCCAGTGCCAAGGTGACGATCGCCCAGCGGGGCGATCGCCTGCTGATCGATGTCACGGACAACGGTGAGGGCGGCGCCGACCCGGCCGTCGGCTCCGGCCTGCACGGTCTGCAAGCACGGGTTGAGGCACTCGACGGGACGCTGACGGTCATCTCGCCCGCCGGCGGGCCGACCGTGATCCATGCGGAGCTGCCATGCGAGTCGTGATCGTCGAGGATCAGGCGCTGCTGCGCGAGGGGATCACGGCGCTGCTGCGGGAGGCCGGGATCGACGTCGTTGCCCAGGCGGAGGACGGGCCCGGGCTACTGCGGATCGTCGCGGGCCACAAGCCGGAGCTTGCGATCGTCGATGTGCGCCTGCCGCCGACGTTCACCGATGAGGGCATCCGCGCCGCGATCGAGGCGCGCCGCCGCCAGCCGGGTCTGGCAATCCTGGTGCTCTCGCAGTACGTCGAGCCGGTCTACAGCGCCGAGCTGCTCGACTCCGGCGAGAGCGGCGTCGGCTACCTGCTGAAGGAGCGCGTCGGCGATGTCACCGGCTTCCTCGAGGCGATCGAGCGGGTGGCCGGCGGCGGCACCGCGATCGACCGCGAGGTCGTCACCGAGCTAGTCCGCGCCCGGACGCCGCGTGCCGCGCAGAGCGGTCTCGACGCGCTCACGCCGCGCGAGCACGAGGTGCTGGCGCTGATCGCCGAGGGGCGCACGAACGCCGCCATCGCCCGCGAGCTCGTCATCACCGTGGGGGCGGTGGAGAAGCACATCTCCAGCATCTTCGCCAAGCTCGACCTGCCCGCCTCGGACGACGATCATCGGCGTGTGCTGGCAGTGCTGGCGTACCTGGGCGCGAGCGGCTGAGCCGGCGGACCGGCGGCCGTCGACTGCGCCGGCCCCGTCTCGGCCCCGCGCCAGCGGGCGCGGGCCATCAATCCCGCTACGTCAACCCCGCTTGTCGAGGGCGCCCTCGAGCGAGAGGATGCGCCGCACGATCGCCAGCGAGCCGGCGTAAGTGGAGTCCATGCCGTAGTAGGAGAGGCCGCGGGCGCCGAGCGTACGTGCTTGCGTGTACGGCGTGTCGGAGGCGTAGTGGATGATGCCGAGGTCGATCGGCAGCTTCGTGAAGTTGACCGCCTCGCCGACCGGATGGCGCTCGGCGTCGGCGATCTCGTAGACGGCGTTGCAGTACGGCCCGGCCTCCATCTCGACGACCGTGTAGGCCTCGCGGTAGTAGAAGTCGAGGTAGTTCCGGTTCTGCAGGAACGTGCTCTTGACCGAGACGGCGCGCTGATTGTCGAGCCCGGTCCCGAACCGCAGATCGGCGGCGAGGTCGCTGACGCTGAAGGCGTTGTCGAGCCAGTAGGTCGAGCCCGAGTGCTCGTCGTGCACGACACTCGAGATCATCACGTCGCCGACGTCGGCGTTGAGTGTGGCGGCCTTGCCAAGGACGTAGACGCCACGCAGCGCGGCGCGGTCGACCGCGACCTCGCGCAGGATGTTGTAGGCGGCGACGCCGAGCGGATAGTCGATGTTCACGATCACGGCGTCGCTGGCCGCGAGCCGCCCCGCGTCGATCGGCCCGATGCGAGGGTCGATCGCGTCCGGGTCCAAGCGGGCGAGGGGGATCACCTGGGCCGGCACGCGCATCGCGGTCGTCGAGCGCAGGTGCAGGACGCCGCTCTCCAGCTCGGCGGTCCGCCTTGCCGCGGCCCCCTCCGAGCCGCGCGTGTTGAAGTAATGGCGGGCGACGAAGTACAGGAAGTTCTCCCAGGAGCCCTCGGTGCGCTGCTCGCGGAAGGCGTCAAGCTCTTCGCGGAGGATGTCGCCGGGGTCGAGGCCCTCGACGAACTTGACCAGCTCCGGCTCGCGACCGCGCGCGACCGCCGTGGTGATGTTCACCAGACTGTGAGTGTTGGAGCTGACGAAATACAGCGGACGCTCGGCCATCGGATCGTGGTCGAACTGGGCGCTGACCGGCGCCCACCAACGGCGCGTAAGCCGTGCGTAGCCGGTGTTCGAGCCACCGATCATCCGTACTCGCAGCGACATCCGGCGGCTCGCGATCAGGCGCAGGTACTCGCCGAAGCGCTCGCCCCAGGTCTCGGCCAGGCGCGTCCAGTCGGCGACGCTGCCACCCAGCAGCTCGGCGCACCGCTCCGGTGTGGGCTCCTGCTCGGCGACGGCGCCTGCCCAGTCGACCGCCCGCTGGTGCAGGCGCACCTTGTTCCACTCGATCTGGAAGGCAACGAGCGTCGGGATCAGGTCGTCGACATCCGAGGCGCTTGCCAGCAGCACCGCGAACGTCCCCTCGCCGTTGTCGTACCAGCGACGGCGGCGGGCGGCCGCCTCGGCCTCCGCCCAGCTGTCGAGCCGAAATCCCTCCGCGATCAGCTCCTCGAACTCCTGGCCCATCACGACGAGGTCGGCTCGCACCAGCGCCTCCGGCAGCCGGCGGATCGAGTAGATGAAGGCGCCGAGGTCGAGCTCCTCGCTGTCCGCCAGCGAATGCAGGCTCGAGCGCATCGCCCGATGCGAGGGCTCCAGCACTCGCAGGTGCGTCTCGCCACTGGAGCGCAGCAACGTCGAGTAGGTCCTCTGGTAGAGGTCCACTTCGTCACTGCGGAGGGATTCCTCGGAGAGGCTGCCAAGAGCGAGGCGTGCGACGGTCATACAGCCAACGGTGGCACAAACGACTCACGCCGCGCGGCAGGCTCCTTTATGAGAGTCTGGGGGTATGGAACAACGGAGGATTGAACGACTCGGCCGTGACGTCAGTGTCATCGGCTTGGGCACCTGGCAACTGGGTGCGGACTGGGGCTCTGTGGACCCGGATTCGGCGATGGCGACGTTGACCGCCGCCGCCGATGCCGGCGTCACCTTCTTCGATACCGCGGATGCCTACGGTGACGGGCGCAGCGAGCAGTTCATCGCTCGCTTCCGCGCGGCGCACCCCGGCATCTTCGTCGCGACGAAGATGGGGCGGCGTGTCGACCAGCTCCCGGAGAACTACAACCGCGACAACTTCCTGGCGTGGAACGCTCGCTCGCGCACGAACCTCGGTATGGATCGCCTCGATCTCGTGCAGCTTCACTGCCCACCGGACGCGGTGTATGAGGACGACAAGGTCTTCGCGGCGCTCGATGAGCTGGTCGCGCAGGGGCGGATCGCCGCCTACGGCGTGTCGGTCGAAACTTGCGCGCAGGCGCTGGCGGCGATCCGCCGGCCAGGCGTCGCGACCGTCCAGATCATCCTGAACTGCTTCCGGCTCAAGCCGCTCGAGGAGGTCCTGCCGGCCGCTCGGGAGGCCGGGGTTGGAATCATCGCCCGCGTGCCGCTGGCCTCCGGTCTGCTCTCCGGCCGCTACGACGAGCACACGCAGTTCGCCGCCGACGACCACCGCAACTTCAACCGCCACGGCGAGGCCTTCGACGTCGGCGAGACCTTCTCGGGCGTTCCCTACGAGGTTGGCCTGGCGGCGGTGCGTGAGCTGAAGGGCCTGCTCGACAAGGGCCAGACGCTGCCGCAGTTCGCGCTGCGCTGGATCATCGATCAGCCGGGTGTTAGCACCGTGATCCCGGGGGCGCGCAACGCCGACCAGGCACGGGCGAACGCCGCTGCCGGCACGCTGCCGCCGCTGCGTGAGGAGCAGCTCGCGGGCGTGCGCGACGTCTACGACCGCCTGGTTCGGGGGCACGTGCACGACCGCTGGTAGGGGGTGCCGGTAGAAGGTGGGTCGAGGTCTCGGCCTCGACCCGGACCATGAAGTCCAAGGCCTCGGAGTCCAAGCCGGCGACCGTCGGCTGACCTCGATCTAGGTCCGAGGCCGGCTCCGGGGCGTTCTTTGTTTCTCCGAGTTACTCATTTGATACTTGGAGGAACAAAGAACGCGGCTGCGCGCACCTACTCTCTAAATCATGAGCAAAACTGTGATGCAAGAGTCATTCGGCGGCCCGGAAGTGCTTGAGCTGCGCGAGGTGGAGGAGCCGCACGCCGGCCCCGGCCAGTTGCGGGTGCGGGTGGCGGCCGCGGGGCTGAACCCCGTTGACTGGATCGTCGCGTCCTCCGAGCAGGCCGCGAAGACGTTCGGCTTGAGTCTGCCGGCGGGGTTCGGGAACGACTTCGCGGGCACGGTCGACGAGGTCGGCGACGGGGTCACGGGGTTCGCGGTCGGCGACCGGGTGTATGGCGGTGCCCGTGGTCACGCCGTTGCCGAGTATGTGATTGCGGTTCCGGGCGAAGAGGAGCTGCGTCACACGCCCGACGGCGTCGATGACGCCGTCGCTGCCACGCTCGACATCGCTGGGCGCACAGCTGCTGCGGCGCTCGACGCGATCGGGGTCGGAGCCGGGGACACGGTGCTGATCGGCGGGGCCGCCGGTGGCGTCGGGGTCTTCGCGGTGCAGCTTGCTCGGATCGCCGGCGCGCGCGTGATCGGTACAGCCTCGGAAGCGGCGTTCGACTTCCTGCGCGACCTCGGCGCGGAGCCGGTTGCCTACGGTGATGGGCTCGTCGAGCGGGTGCGCGCACTTGCCCCGGGCGGCATCACGGCCGCCACCGACCTGTTCGGGACCGAGACGGTCGACGCCGCGCTGGCGCTCGGCGTACCGGCCGAGCGCATCTCGACGATCGCCGCACACGGCTCCGACGTGAAAGCGAAGGCAACTGGCGCCATTGACGCCGACCCGGGGGCGCTCGATCGCATTGCCGGGTTGATCGCCGACGGTCAGCTCAAGGTGCCGATTGCCGCGCGCTACCCGGCTGAGCAGATTCGCGAGGCGGTGGCGTTCCAGGCCACCCGCCATGCCCACGGTAAGGTCGTCGTCACGCTCTGAAGCCGAGCCTGACGCTCGGTGAGGCTTTGCGTACGGGTCGGCCCGTGAGATGTGGGTGGTGTACAGCCCGTAGCTCGGCCGTGTAGGGTGGTATGATAATTGGTATGACAGCGAAGGCTAAGGTTGCGGTGAGCTTGCCCCGGGAGCTTCTGGAGGCCGTCAAGACGGAGGTGGCTGCTGGACACGCCCCGAACGTGTCAGCCTACGTGGCGGACGCGCTCACGGAGAAGGCCAAGCTAAACAACTTGGATGATCTGCTGAACGAGATGTTGGCGGAGACCGGCGGCCCGCTCACCGCCGCCGAGCAGGCCGACATCGACCGGAAGGCCGGATGGGCCTAAGCCTCACGCTCGACGCCGGGGCGCTGATCGCGTTCGAACGCAACGATCGTCAGGTCACCGCAATCGTCAAACGGGCCCTGGAGCGAGGGGAGAAGTTGGCGGCGCCCGTCGGGGTTGTCGGCCAGGTATGGCGTGACGGGCGGCGTCAGGTGCGTTTGGCCCGACTGCTGAGCTCGGAGGTGGTTGAGGTCGTCACGCTCGATGACTTCGGGGCCAGAGCTGCCGGGCAACTGTGCGCGGCAGCCGGAACGTCTGACGTGATCGACGCAACCGTCGTGCTGTGCGCGCGTGCCCGGAGCCGGCGGGTAGTCACCTCGGACCCTGACGACCTGCGCGCCCTGGACCCGCACATCGGCGTCATCACTTGCTGAGACGCCGCCCGCGGTCCGCGGCCGGCGTGGCCGGGAGCGGCGTTGGTCGCGGTGGCACACCTGGACTGCTTTGCGCACGCTTTAGAGGGCAATGAAGATCTTGACCGCAACCAGCAGCGCAGCCGCGATCAGGTAGCCGCGCAGAACCAGCAGCACGATCCGGCGCGCGGCCGAGATATGCGGCCTGGGCAGCTTGTCAAGTGGCGGCATCCGCCAGCTGGAGCGATCAAGCAGCTTCACGTCCGCCAGCCGGTCACGAGAGCCGCCGGATGCGATCCGCTGGGCGCGTGAGCGCGCCAGCAGCGGCACGATCACTAGCACCGCGACGCCCGCGGCCGCACCGAACAGCGTCTCACTGAGCGTGACCGCGTCGATCTGTGGGAACAGCGCGGTGATCACCAGGATCAGGCTGAGCACGACCAGGACACCGACGATCGTGAAGTCCAGGACGTTCTGCCAGGTCTTATTGACCCACGGCCCAAGCACGTCCCTGTCGTTGCACAGCAGCACCAGGAACAGCACTGCGGATGGCAGCAGAATCCCGGCCAGTACCTGGACGTACTCGGTCAGCACGCCGAGGAAGCGATCTGAGCCGGCCAGCACGACCAGGCTCACGAGCAGGATCTGGCTGGCGTAGGCGCCGTAGAAGGCCGGCGCGGTGCGTGGGGTGCGGTGCAGCGAGTGCTTCTGGCCAAAGGTGTCCCCGAACGCATACGCGGTGGACAGCGACACCGCGCCGGCGCCTAGCACGGAGGCGACCAGCAGCATGATCGCGGCCAGTGACCCGGCTGTGCTGCCGAGCGTCGCGTGGACCGCGTTGTTGAACCAGCCCAGGTCTCTGTAGGTTGCGTTCGCGCCGTACGCCTTGGTGCGGTTGAGCGCGAAGGCGGCGAACGCGATCATTCCGCCGGCGGCGATGGTGGTGAGCACGCAGCCGATCAGGGTGTCGGCCCGCTCGTAGTTCAGCCAGCGGGGGGTGATCCGCTTATCGAGGATGTTCGACTGCTGGAAGAACAGTTGCCACGGCGCGACGGTGGTCCCGACGATTGCGACGATCAGCAGGACCGCCGCGCCGCTCACGCCGCCCTGCACGCCGGGGACAAGTCCGTGCAGGATCGGCCCAGCGTACGGGTGGGAGAGCACCAGGCAGGGGATGAACACGAAGCTGCCGACGACGGCTATCAGCATGAACCGCTCCCAGAACCGGAAGCTGCCGCTGGCCGCGAACGTGAACAACAGGATTGCCGCGGCGGGCACGCTAAGGGACTTGGGCACGCCGAAGTACGCCAGCCCGAAGCGGATGCCGATGAACTCGGTCAGCAGCGTCAGGAAGTTGAGGATGAACAGATCCCCGACGGAGAACAGGTTCCAGAACAGCCCGAACCGCTCGCGGATCAGTCGCGCGTGGCCGACGCCGGTGACCGCGCCCAGGCGGGTGACCATCTCCTGAGAGGTGAACAGCACGACGAACAGCGCCAGCATCACCCACAGCAGCGAGCTGCCGAACCGCTGGCCGGCCTGGGTGTAGGTCTGCACGCCGCCCGCGTCGTTATCGCCGGTCATCACGATGACCCCCGGCCCGACGATTGCCGCCAGCGTTACAAGCCGCTTCCACCACCCACGGCGGGGAGCGTGGTCATACATCGAGATCGTGCCGAGCGACCCCTGGATGTCGCCGATGTGCGCCGGATCGAGCACCGCTGGACCGAAGTCCAGCTCGCCGCTCTCACGCAAGCGCTCGATCACTGCCGTGCGGTCCTGGGCGAACTCCTCGTCGCTGACCATGAAGCCGCTGCGGCGTCCCGGTGGGGCGCCCTCGAGGATCCGCTCGCTGCTCTTGTCGTCCGTCTCTGTGGTGCTCATTGGTGGCCTCCATCAGGTCTCCAGGTTCGTGGGGGTGTGATCCGCGTCACGTCCTCTGGAGGCCACCAAGCCCGCTCAGATCAGGGGCTGGCGTCCAGCGAGGAGCGTGCGCTGGTTCTCGGGTTCGGCCCGTCCGGGCTGGGTCCGTCGTCTGAATCGGGCATTGCTTCCTCGGTTCGATCGCTTGTCTGGCCGGCAGCAGCCGGCAGCCCCGGCCACGGCGTCACCGCAGCGTGGACGGCGGCGCCGGCGAAGGCGTCGCTGCGAGTCCAGCGCCGATCACGCGCCGCGCCCAGCCGCACCTTCGCGGGCTGCAACATGTTCAGTTGAGATCGTGTGTCGAAACCGCGAGCGGCTCGACGTCGCCTTGTGCGCGTCATCGCGCGACCTCCTGGCTGGGGTAGCTCTTCGGCCACCCCGCAGGCCGCGCCGACGCTAGATCAGGGCGCTCCCGGAGGTGGACGCAGAGACGTTGCTACTTGGGGGTTTCTCGTCCATGGCTTCCTGTCAGATCTCTCTGTCCCGATCTCGGGTACAGATCACCTTGGGAGAGCAGATTATCGTATCGGTGGCGTCAGGCGTCAGGCGTCAGGCGTCAGGCGTCAGGCGTCAGGCGTCAGGCGGCAGGCGTCAGGCGTCAGGCGTCAGGCGTCAGGCGTCAGGCGTCAGGCGTCAGGCGTCAGGCGTCAGGCGTCAGGCGTCAGGCAGACCGTTGACGCCGCGCTCAAGTGCTGAGCGCGCCCGCGGCTGCGTAGACGGTGAGTGAGACCAAGTAAGCGGCGATCGCGAGGGCGGCGGGACCGGTAAAGCCGGGCAGGGCAGCCAGCAGCGGGCCGGCGAGGGCGGCGCCGAGGGTGGTGCCGGCGTACATCGCGGCGTTGCTGAGCGCGGAGACGGTCCCGCGGGCGTCGCTGGCGCGGGCTTGCAGGACGGTCATCATGACCGGGCACACCACATGGAGTTATTGACGCAGCGGTCAGAGCTCCGCCTTGCGGACGCAGGTCTGACGGTGGCTTACGCGGCGACTACTCCTAGGATGCGCCCGGCATCGAGTCGGTGCCGAGGCTATCTGTGAGGAGGCTCAGCAAGCGTGTCGAGCGGGTGCCGGGATCGCCAGGTGGTGTTGCGCTGAGGAGGGCAAGCACGCCGATGGTCAGATCCGCGGGGTCGACATCTTCCCGAATGGTGCTGTCCTTCGCACCGTCGGCGAGAAAGCCGCTGAGGATCTCGGTGATCTTCGCCGCCGTCGGTGACGTGGCCGCGGTCGCGGATTGCCATGCGGCGCGCAGGGTGTCCATCATGCCCCGAGTCGCCAGCATGAACGACGCGAATTCAGACACCCACGCCCGGAGGGCTGTGAGCGCATCTTGGTCATGGGTGGCGTCGAGCACGCGTGCGGTTACTTCTTCGAGTTTGGCTTGATAAACGGCGTCCGCAAGCTCATCCCGAGTAGCGAAGTGCCGATACAGGGTCGCAGCTCCTACGTTCGCGGCGCGCGCGATCTCATTCATCGACACGATCTCGCCCACCTCGTCGGCCCTTGCGAACACCTCACGGGCCGCCTTCACGATGACCTCGCGGTTGCGCGTGCGGTCGGCTCGTTCCCGCATCGCTCTGGGTACGTCTCTAGACAAATGGAACGCACTCCTCTTATGATGAGTCAAACGGAATGCATTCCGTTTCGTCGACTCTACTACGGCCATGCGGAACGCACACGGGCCACTCGGAAGGACTATTGATCGACATGGACGACAGAACCGTCATTGTGACCGGCGGCAACGCAGGCCTGGGGTACCAGGCCGCTAAGAACACCGCCCTCAGCAAACCGGGTTACGACGTGGTGTTGGCGTGCCGGAGCAGGTCGCGAGGCGAGGAAGCAGCAGCGTCGATGCGGGAGGAGACCGGCAACCCCCACATCCAGGCGATGCGGCTCGACCTGGCATCGCTGGACTCCGTGCGGGCATTCACGGAGTCCTTCACGCACGCCGAGCTGCCTGCGCTGTACGGAATCGTCTGCAATGCAGGGATCAGTGCCGCAGGCGTCACCGGCAGCCCGCGAACCGAAGACGGTTTCGAGATGATATTCGGCGTCAACCACCTCGGGCACTTCCTGCTCACCAACCTCCTTCTGCCCGCCATGGACAATCACGGACGGATCGTGTTCGTCACCAGCGACCTGCACAACCCGCCCGCGTTCTTCCCCGCGAAAGTGCGATACGACAGCGGTGCCGCGATCGCCCACAGCAAGGCGGGCATGGCCCAGTACTGCGTGTCGAAATTGTGCAACATCTACACCACCTACGAGATGACCCGCCTGATCCAAGAGCACACCGACAAGCGGATAACGGTGAACGCGTTCAACCCCGGCGCCATGTCCGACACCGGCTTCTCCGCCCCCACTGGAAACGCACACACCCGCGGAGTGGTCCGTATCATCGGCGGCATCATGGGCGCCCTCATCGGCAAACAAAGCACCGCCGCCGAATCCGGTGCCACTCTCGCTTCCCTCATCACGAGCCCCGCGTTGGCGAACACGACCGGCGCCTACATCGACCGGGGAACACCTGCCGAATCCTCACCCTTGTCCCACAACCGAGACAACGCCCAAGAACTCTGGCAAGCCAGCACGACCATGACCGGCCTGCGCCCCGCAGAAACCATCTTCGGTAGCGCGAATACCTCAAATACAAGGTAAGGACGGCGCTTCTCTCCAGCGTCTTCGAGGTGCTCATTTGCCATCCCGACGCCGCGCGCATCGTGCTCCCGCCGACCACAATGTTGGCTCGGTGCCGACCGCTCGCTGAGGGTTGGATACCACTGTGAGTCTTCGCAGACCGGGAACACGAACCCGCCCGCGGCCATCACGAGCATCAGCAGCCCGACGGCCAGGCTCAGCTGGCCGATGGGGACGGTGAGCGCGTAACCGGCGGTCATCGCCAGGATGCCAAACAGCAGCGAGCGGCGCTGGCCGAGACGAGCCACCAGGCGCGCCCCAAACAGCGACCCGGCGGCGTTGCCGGCGCCGATCACCATCATCGCCACGCCGATCCCATTCTCGGTCAGATGGAAGCTCTTAGCCAGCCAGGAGCCGTAGAACGAGAGCGCGCCGAAGTTACCGGTCTGAAAGATCAGATAGGCAAGCAGGCAGAGCATCAGCGGTCGTGCGGTAAGCACGAACCGGTAGCTGCTCGGCGTCCCGCTGGACGCCGAGCGGGGGACCGGCGGAAACGCAACCGCCAATACGACCGTGAGCGCCGCGGTCGAGACCGTGAACGCGACCATCCCGCCAAGCAGCATCACACGCCGGTCGACCCGATCAGAGATCGGGCCGGCGATCAGGGAGCAGGCGACATAGCCAAGCGCATAGCCGCTGACGAGCCAGCCCGAACGGGCGACATCCACCCCGAACTGCTGGCGCAGCAGCGGCAAAAGCGGCGCGACCAGGAACGTGTCGGTCCCGATCACGAACAACGTCACCAGCGACAGCAGCCCCACCCGCGTCTCTGAGGCCGCGCCGTTCCAGCCAGGGTGGTCAGCGGTCGGCGTCTGGTCGAGCTCGTTCGGGTGATCGAGCTCGTCCTGATGGCCGAGCTCGCTCGGGTCGAATGTGGTCATGCCTGGGACGGTAAGCTTTGACAGCGCTGTCAAAGTCAAGTCGCCGGTGCTGTCGGCCGGCCGGAAGGGAGCTTCGGTGCGGATCGCGGATGTCGCCAATCAGGTTGGTACCAGCCCCCGGATGCTGCGCTACTACGAAACTCAGGGGCTCCTCGCGCCAGCCCGCAGCGAGTCGGGTTACCGCGACTACAGCGACCAGGACCTGCGGATCGCCCGCCAGATCACCACCATGTCGAGCGCTGGCCTGACGCTCGCCGAGATCAAGACGGTCCTGCCCTGCGCGCTTGCGGACGGCGCTGCGCTACGTGCCTGTCCGCAGGCCGAGCCCGAGCTCCACCGCCGGCTCGGCGCCATCCGCGCCCGGATTAGCACCCTCACGACCAGCGCGGCCGCAATCGAGACCTATCTCGCCACCCTCCACGACGGCCCCGGGGCTACGGCCAACGTTGACGGTCACCACTAGCGGTCGATGCCAGGCCATCCCGGTTGCTGAGGAACAGGACAGGTGGATCTCTAATCGATCGAGCTGAGCGTCCACGAGGGTGCGTGGCAGGCTGGCCGTCGCCCGTCACGGGCGCGATGCCACGCAACTTATCGAACTCGTCGTAGCCGCCGTGCGGGACTGCCCCGACGGCTTGGCACGCAAATACATTGGCCGTGACATCCCCGTCTGGATCAATGACGCAGTCAGTGCAGCCGTTTCAGCGATCCTCACGCTGGGAGACGACCTACCAACACTCGAATCGACTGGGAGTGACCGCGGGATCTGAGGTCGGCTGAAGGACGGAGATCAGATAGCTGCCGCAGACACTGGCTGACTGGGCGCCTAGATTGGACCGCGAGCACCCGTTAAGGCCACGGCTAGAATTGTCAGCCTGGCTACCCGAGGACCTCTGGCTATGACCCGAGCCGTGCACGTGCCCTTCACCGTGGAGCAGGACGAGGATGAAGTGTGGTGCGCGCATGCGCAACTCCGACGCGGGGTGGGGGCCAACGGCGAAGGTACAACGCGCGCCGAAGCGGTGGCAGCCATCACGTCCTGCGCCGCCCTGACGGCCGTGGCACCACGGTGCCAGTTCATGCTGGACGTGACGTGGAACATCCTCGCGGACACTGGTCTAACTGTGGAGGACCTTCGCAAGCTCATCTGACCTTGCCTAGCGTCGACGGTCACTACGACCTGTGTGAGGCCGCGGGCCGCGACGGCAGCAGTGACAACGGGAGTGCCAGCCGGAACACAGCACGACGACGAGCAGCACGGCGACGGCGGCGCTGATGATGCCGGTGAGGCGGAATCCGGCGGCGTAGGACAGGACGCGGGCGGTGGTCTCCCAGGCGGCGATGATCTGGTGGATCAGCCCGTGGCCCGCCTGGCTGGCGGGCTTCAGTTGCTGCGCCGTCAGGTTCGCTGTGGCCTGTCGGCGGATCTCCGGGGTGTGGGCAGACAGGTAGCTGGTGGCGTAGCGGGTGGCGTAGGTGGTCAGGAAGGCGGCGCCCAGGGATGAGCCGAGCTGCTGGCACATGTTGACCAGGGCGGAGGCGATGCCGATGTGTGCACGGTCGACGCCGGTGGTGCCGGCGGCGAAGGCCGGAGCCATCAGCAGCCCGAGACCGATGCCGATGATGATCTGGGCAGGCAGGACACCGCTGCTATAGACGCTGGTCGTGGTCAGGCGCCCCAGGAAGAGGAACCCGGCGGCCTCCAGCAAGGCTCCGGCCGGGTAGAGGACACGGATGCCGAGTCGCGGGGCGAGGGTGCGAGCCGCGACGGGCCCGACGAGGATGATGCCGGCGACTTGGGGCAGGAAGGCGAAGCCCGCCACCATTGGGGTGAAGCCGAGGTGGTTCTGGAAGTAATAGGTCATGTAGACGCTGGAGCCCATCTGGATCCAGCCGACCAGCAGCAGGACCAGATACGAGCTGGACCGCTGACGGCTGGCGAACATCGCCAGGGGCAGGATCGGTCTCGCCGCGTAATGCTCGCGCACGGCGAACAGCACGATCAAGCTGCCACCGCCTGCCAGGAACGTGAGCGTGCTCGTCGACGTCCAGCTCGTACGCGAGGCTTCCGAGAATCCGTAGACGATGCCGAAGACGCCCACACAGCCGAGCAGCAGCCCGCCCAGATCAGTCGCCAGGCGCTCGCCCCGGTCGCCGTGGCCGGCAGTGACCCCGCGGAAGGCATGGAGGCTCAGGCTGAACGCGGCGGTCACGACGATGGCGACGATGAAGAAGCACCAGCGCCAGTTCCCGAGATCGGTGAGGACGCCGCCGATCACCATGCCGACCCCGCCACCGACGCCACCGGCCACCGACAGCACACCGAACATCGTTGCCCGCTGACGTTTGCCTTTGAACACGACGTTGATCAGAGAGAGATTCGACGGGGACTGCAGCGCCGCACACACGCCCTGCAGGACTCGGGCGACCACGAGCATGTCGAACGACGTCGAGATGCCGCACAGCACCGATGCCAGCGCAAACCCCGCAGTCGCGATCAGGAACGAGCGGCGCAGTCCGATCAGCCGGGTCACCCGGCCGCCCAGCAGCAGGAGAGTCGCGAAGGGAAGCGTGTAGGCCGTTAACACCCATTGTTTGGCGGCATCGGAGAACATCAGGCTGCGCTGGATTTGCGGCAGAGCGACGGCGGTCATCGTCAGCACCAAGACGATCGACATCTGCGCCATCACCATGCATACCGCCGCGAGCGCCTGCCGTCTGCGCATGACTGTGGGTGCTGCCGGCGTGGCGTTCGCTGTGCTCATTGGTTTGCCCTGCGGTGCTGATCCTCAGCATCCACTAACGATCGTAAGCTTACAATCGTTAGCTAACGGCTGTCAAGGATCGGCTGTACGGTAGAAGCCGTGACTGAGACGTCCACACGTCGACGGCGCAACCGCCGCGGCACGGGTGACCGGTTGCGCGAGGAGATCATCGTCGGCGCGATCGCCGTGGCCGATCGGGCGGACGACCCGGGCGGGCTCACGCTGCGCGCCATCGCTCGCGAGACCGGCATCGCCGCCCCTTCGATCTACCGGCATTTCGCCGACATCGACGCCATCCTCGATGCGGTCGTGAGCGTGAGCTTCAGTCAGCTCACCGACCTCATCGACGCCGCTGTCGCCCCGGTGGCTGATCCCCACCAGGCGTTCCTGGTCGGATGCCACGTCTACGTCGAGTTCGGCCGGGCCCACCGGGTCCGCTACCAGCTCATGACCCACCGCAGATACGTCAACGGTCCCGCCTTCGACGTCTTCTCCCGGCTCACAGCGAAGGTCGAGCCTGACCAGCCCGACCACACCGAGGCGCTCAAGCGTGCCGGAGCCCTCTGGATGGGATTGCACGGGCTGGCCCTCTGGCCCCGCCACGACGAGCCCTCAGTCTGGGAACGTGCCGTCACCTTCGACGACGTCATCGAGACACTAGTCGCCGCCCTCTATCCGCGCCACTGACACAGCGGCCCACGCCGTCCGATACCGGAGCGCCGGCCAGCACCACGACCGGCGTCCCGGTGAGAGCGGCCATCGTGTCGCCCTACTGGAGCGTCTGCGCCAGGAAGGTTCTCATTGCTCGCCAGCTGCGCTGCTCGGCGGCGGGGTTGTACTGGGCGCCATGCTCGGGTGAGTTGGTGGTAGGCACGGCGAAGGCGTGCATCGCGCCGGAGTAGACCACGAGCTGCCAGTCGACGCTCGGCGTGGCGCGAAGCTCGTTGACGAACGCTTGCACTTGTTGGTCGGTGACATGCGGATCGTTTGCACCGTGGAGGATCAGCAGCTTCGCTTTGATTTGGTTGGCCTCGCCCGCAGGCCCGGCGTGGAGGCCGCCGTGGAAGGACACCACGGCCTTGAGGTCGGCGCCGGTACGGGCCAGCTGGAGCACGCTCGCGCCGCCGAAGCAGTAGCCGATCGCCGCGCAACGTGCCCGATCGAGATTCGGCTCCTGCAGGAAACGCGTGAACCCGCCCACGACCCGCTCACGCCAAAGCGCCGGGTTGCCGTAGTAGCGGGCGGCGACGGCGGGTGCCTCGGCGTCGGAGGGCCGCACGTCAGCCCCGAAGATGTCGGCGGCAAACGCCACGTAACCAAGGCGCGCGAGCATCTCCGCCCGCATCCGAACATGGTCGCCCACGCCCAGCCAGTCATGCACGACCAAGACGCCGGGCCTAGCGACAGCATCCGCGGGCCTGGCGAGGTAGCCGCGGCACGCCACGCCTCGGGCCGTGTAGTCGATCTCGCGACTCTCGATGCCTGTTGAAGGGAGCGGCTCACGATCGAGGATCGCAGCGAGTTTCGGCTCGTAATTACTCATCTGGGGTCTCCTTGCGCATCCGGGGGTTGAGGCGACGGCATCACATCCACGGATCAAGATAAGCCGTGGCGACCAGCTCAGCCCCGTGTCGATGCCGGCTGGATCGCGAGGACCCCGCAGCGGCACGATCCGCTGCGCGCCGGTTGCTTGGCTAGCCCCGCCAAGGACGACAAATAGATTGTACGTGGTTGTACTTGAGTGTATGATCTCTGCATGTCGACGATCAGCGTGAGCGCCGCGCGCCAGACCCTTCCCGCCCAGCTCGACCGTGTAGAGAAGGGCGAGGAGGTCGCGATCACACGGCACGGCCGTGTCGTCGCCGTGCTCGTTAGTCCCGACGTGCTGAAGGCGCGGCGCGCACCCGAGGCGTGGAGCCGGGCAGACCATATCGGCGCCCTGCTCGAGAGTGCCCGCGGCGAGTCCTTGCGGCGTCCGACCCTCAGTCCCGAGCGCGCGGAGGAACTCGTCGCGGTCATCCGCGCCGATAGATCCGCGCGATGAGCGCAGTGACAGCGTTTGACGCTGATGTGTTGATCTACGCTGCCGCGAAGGGCCACCAGATCGGCGCGCGGGTCGCCGCGCTCTTCGCCGGTACCGACGCAGACACCGTCGGCACCGGGTCTGTGCTGCTGCTCGCGGAAGTGCTGACGGAGCCGATGCACGATAACCCGGACTCGGATGAAACGGCGACGCTGGTCAGCCTACTCAGCCGACTCGAGTTGCATCCACTCGACGAGACGACGGCGCGCCTTGCGCTTGCGCTTGCGGTCTCGTATGGACTGCGCGCCGCGGATGCCGTGCATCTCGCGACTGCGGTGGCCGCAGGGGCGGACCGGTTCCTCACTAACAACCGCAAGGACTTTCCGCAGACAATCAACGAGATCGACGTCGTGTACCCGGATGAATTGCCAGCCGTCGCCGCGGCGCCGGGATAAAGCGGTCGGTGGGATGCAGGGCTCGGACTCGGCGGGCTCAGACTTGGTGCGCCGGCACGCGGCTGGCCGGCCTGACCAGATCGTTCCGGTGTCGGACCGGAATCGACCTTGTCGGCCGTACGGTGCTCGGCGACAATCGATGCATGAGCAGAGCCTTGATCGTGATTGACGTCCAGGAGTCCTTCCGCCGGCTCCCCGAATGGCGGCAGGTCTCGAACCCGGACATCGTGGCTGACGTGCAGCGCCTGGTGGACGGCGCCCGAGCGCGCGGGCACGAGGTGATCTGGGTCCTGCACACGCACCCGGAGACCGCACCCGCTGAGCCGGGAAGCGTCGACCCGTTCCTGCCCAGCAACGGCTTCGTGCGGCTGATCGACGGGCTCGAGCCTGCCGCCGGGGAGCTGGTGCTCTACAAGACCTCGCGCAACGCCTTCACTACCACGGGGCTTGCCCGGCATCTGACCGCGCAGGGGATCGAGCAGCTCGTGATCTGCGGGATCCAGACCGAGGAGTGCTGCGAGACCACGACACGTGTGGCCGGCGACATGGGCTATCGCGTCACGTTCGTGAGCGAGGCGACCGCGACCTTCCCGATCGTCCGCCCGGATACGGGTGCGGTGCTGGGCACCGACGCGGTGATCGCTCGTACCGAGTTCGTGCTTGCCGGGCGCTTCGCGCGGATCGCCACGATCGACGACGCATTCGCGGATGGCGAAGCGCCGGTGTCCGGCTGATCGCAGCCGAGATCACCGGGCAGGAGTGGCAGCTCAGCTATATCGCCGAGCAGCCGCGGGTGCGCGCCCACCAGGGCCTGGTGCTCGTCGCCGCGCTCGCTCGCCGTCATTTAGATGGTCAGGCCAAGCTTGCCGGCTGCCGAGATCAGCGCGGGGTCCTTCCGTGTGACAGCTCGCACTTTTATCGTGGACTGACGTAGCGGATTCTTCCAGATCGCCCAGCATTCCCACTCGCCGTTCAGGCGGCTCGTGTACCGTAGGCCGTACCAGTCCTCATGTTCCGGTTGGGTGCTGAGCTCCCAGAAGTAACGGGCGGTCGGCTCAACAGCAACGTGGCCGAGGTAGCGGTTCTCGAAATAACTGCGGGGAACGCGTCCGGCCTGTAGTGGATAGTCGTACTCTCTGTCGGGAGCGTCGGTGAGGTAGGCATCGATCTTTGCCAGAAGCCCCGGCCGCTCACGGTAGCGAGCGATGGTTTCACCGAAGGCAGCCTCATCGCTGGAAGCACAGTACAAGGTTGCGTATTGCGCAGCCGGGTCATCCCAGCGGTTGCCGCCATATAACGGTGCAGACAGAGCCAACACGGCCGACGCCGGCTTCCGGAAGGTAAACGGCTCGATGCTCCGCGCAACCCTGTAGACACCCACAGTGGGTGCCGCGAGCGCGAATGAGGCCGGCATCTACTCGCCTTCTGCAAAGGCGCCGGCAGCGCGGATCACCGGCTGGACCGAGCCTTCGTGCAGTTGCTCGATTGGCGCGAGGTCGGCCAGTTGGGGGTTCGCACCGATCATCCAGGCACGCACGGTCTCTGCGGATTCGGCCTTGAGCAGCAGACGGGTGATCTGAAAGAGGTCCCGCAGACGGCGCTCGACCTCAGCGCGGGGCGTCTGTCTGCCGGTCGCGTATCTGCCGATCGCCTTGGGATCCTTAATGCCTATGGCGTAGGCGACTAGCCGCTGGCCAAGGACCTCCTGTAGTGACTGGACGATCGCTTCGATCCCTTCAGTGACGGCCAGACGGTGGACTTGGAGCTGGGTGGTGCTCATCAATGACATCCTTTCAACCCATCTAACGCTACCACCTTATCCCGGTTAATAACACCGTCTTTGCCCCCGCTTGGCCACACATCTGTCTCTTGCCGGGACGGGTCAAGCAACGCAGGTGTTGGCAGCAACCACGGCGGCAGCAACGACGAAGGTGAGGCCCATGGCGCGCAGGGTCGGCTGCGCGATTGCTGGCGGCGTTACCACTCACATGACCGTGCTGAGCACCAGCGGCACGATCCGCTGCGCGCCGGCGCGGCGGAGCTGACCGCCGACCATCGCCAGCGTCCAGCCGGAGCTGCGCTGGTCATCGAGCAGGATCCCGGTGCCCGGCGGCGGGGTGTCGGCGAGCGCGAATGCCCCCCGCACGTTCGCGACCTGCTGGAAGGCGTTCGCCATCGCCCGCTGCGGCGGCCGCTCGTCGCGACGGGAGAGCAGCTCCAAGTACGGAATCGCGAGCTTGTCGGCGAGCTGCCGGCCCAGGTCGGTGAGCGTTTCGCCGAGCCGCCGCGAGGGGATGCTCGTGATCCAGCCGGCACGCGGGGCGGCGCCCAGACCGGCGGCACGGACGCCCGAGCCCCGCGGCTCGGTCCGCCCTGCCACGCCGGCAGCCCGGACCAGCTCGGCTAGCGCAGTCACGACCTCAGCATCGAAGCCGCCGCCGCGCAGGCCGCGCTCGATCGCCGGCCACCAGCCGCCGTCGCCGACGCGGGCCAGCGCCCAACCGGGATCGATCAGCACGTCTGACGGGATCCTCCGCATCGCGCCGGTCGGGTTGGGAGCCATCTTCTTGACCTCGAGCGTGATCGCCGCTGAGCGCAGGTAGCGCTGCGCCCGCTCCACCAGCTCCGGATCGAGTGGATCCGCGTAGCGCGGGGCGGTGCAGACCGAGCAGCGACCGCAGTCGCGGGCGTCGGTGTCGTCGAGTTGCTCCTGCAAAGTCCGCATCAGGCAACGACCGTCGCGGCCGAAGTCCGCCATCGCCTGCTGCTCGGTGCGCCGCAGGGCGGTGACCTGCGCGTAGCGCTCGCCGTCGTAGGACCAGGGCGCGCCGGGCACAAGCTGCCAGCGGCTGCCGTCCCGCTGCACCGCCCCTTCGACGTCGAGGATCTTCAGCATCGCCTCGATCCGGCTCATGCCGAGGTTCACGCTCGCCATCAGCTCCCGGCTCGAGAGCCCCCGCTCGCCGGCCTCGCCCAGTGCCTGCAGCACCGTCATCACCCGCTCGCGCGACGGAAACGCCTGGTCGATGAAGAAGTCCTGGATGCGGCGGTCCTCGGCCCCGCGCAGCAGCACCACGTCGGCGTGACTGAGCCCGCGGCCGGCGCGTCCGACCTGCTGGTAGTAGGAGATGACCGATCCCGGCGCCTGGTAGTGCACGACGAAGGCAAGGTCGGCTTTGTCGTAGCCCATGCCGAGCGCACTTGTCGCAACCACCGCCTTCACGTCGTTGCTCAGCAGCCGATCTTCGGTGGCGATGCGGGTATCCGAATCCTGCTCGCCGCTGTAGGCCAGCGCGGGAATCCCGTTCTCGGTCAGGAAGCCGGCGACCTGCTCGGCATCGCGTTTGGTCAGCGTGTAGACGATCCCGGAGCCGGGCAGCTGCGGCAGATGCTGCGCCAGCCAGGCGAGCCGCTGCGCCGGGCGGGGCAGCTCCAGCACCTCGAGCCGCAAGCTCGTGCGCGCCAGTGATCCCCGGTAGGTGCGTAGGGACGGCGCGCCAGCGGGCGCGCCGGTGAGCTGAGCGGCGATGTCCTTCACGACGCGGTCGTTCGCGGTTGCGGTCGTGCCGAGCACGGCGACGTCCGGCGCAAGCGCGTCGAGCATGTCCTTCACGCGCCGGTAGTCGGGGCGGAAGTCGTGACCCCAGTCGGAGATGCAATGTGCCTCGTCGATCACCAGCAGCCCAACCGCCGCCGCGAACAACGGCAGCATCGACTCGCGAAAGCGCGGGTTGTTCAGCCGCTCGGGGCTGATCAGCAGCAGGTCGATCGAGTCCGCCGCAAGCTCCGCCCGGACGCCGTCCCACTCGTCGCGGTTCGTGCTGTTGACGGTGTGCGCGGAGAGGCCCAACCGGCGCGCGGCCGCGATCTGGTTGCGCATCAACGCGAGCAGCGGGCTGATGATCACGGTTGGGCCGGCGGGGCGGGCGGGATCGGATCGCAGCAAGGAGGTCGCGACGAAGTAGACGGCCGACTTGCCCCAACCGGTGCGCTGGACGCACAGGACGCGCGCACGATCGACCACGAGGTCGCGGATCGCCTCCAGCTGCCCGTCGCGGAAGTCCGCGTCCTCGTTGCCGATCAACTCGCGCAGCCGCTCGCGGGCGGTCTCGTCAAAGGTCGTGTCGGTCGTCGTCACTTATTCATCGTGGCAGGAGTGTCGGCTGGCTTTGCGGACGACCGGCCCCGCTGGGCCGGTCGCGACGACCTCGGCGTTCTACACGGGCAGTAAGCGCGCCGGGTCCTCCATGACGCGGTCGAGCACGCTTAGTGCTCCGCCGCGGCTGGCGGCCATGCGGCTTATCTGGGCCGCCGAGCACGTTACGGTTTCCCATGGTCGTGCAAGGACGTGCTCGTCGAGCTCGCGGCGCATGCCTGCGTCAAGGGCAGGGAACAACGTGGCCAGATCCCCGCCCAGCACTACGTCGGAGACGTCCAGGACGTTCACGACGGCAGCGATGGCTCGGCCCAGCGCCGCTGCGGCTTCGTCCAACGTCCGCCTGGCTGCAGTCGAAGCACCCTGCGCCGCTGCGAGGATCTCCGCGGCAGAGGTCATCGCCGGAAGGTGTGCCCCACTCGCCAGCGCGCGGTGGCCGGCGTATGCCTCCAGGCATCCGCGGGCGCCGCACGAGCAGCGCGGGCCGTCCGGATCCACGCACACGTGCCCGATCTCACCCGCCCATCCATTGTTGCCCTCGACCGGCCGCGAGCCGAGCACGATGCCACCGCCGATGCCGACCTCGCCGGAGACGTAGATGAAGTTCTCCGGGGCGACTGCCACGCCCGGGCGTAGGCGGGCGGCGCTCCAGGCGGCGATCGTGGCTTCGTTGCCCAGGCGCACGGCGCCGAGCTGCCCCGTTGGGTCGAGCAGCGGGCGCGGGTCCAGGTTTTGCCAGCCAAGATTCGGCGCGCGCAGCAGGCGCCCGTCGCTGACCAGCCCGGGCAAGGCCAGTGCGGCGCCGACATAGCGCGTGGCGGGTGCCTGCAGCCGCCCCAGCATCTCCGCCGCCATGCTGCCCAGGCGCGCCAGGACGGGCTCGGGTTCGGAGGCCAGGAAATCGCCGGTCTGCACGTCCTGCGCCAGCACCTTGCCCGAGAGATCCAAAGCCACTGCGGCAAGGTGGAAGACGTTCACCTCCAGGCCGAGCGCGATCACCCCGCCCGGCCGCATCGCGACGGGCGTTGCGGGTCGGCCGGGCTCGCCGGTGGACGACGTCTCGAGCTCGGTGAGGACCCCCGCCTGCAGCAGGTTGTCGACCAGGCGGGAGACCGTTGCTCGCGTGAGGCCCGTGTGATGCGCCAGGTCCGCGCGGGAGGGCGCGGTCGGCTGCCGCGCGATTGCGTGCAGCACGGCCGAGATGTTCGATGCTCGGACGTCGGCTGAGCCCATCCGCTTGGCAGCCGCGCGAGAGCTGTCGGCTTGGGCGGTGGACATATTCTCAATATACGGGTCTGGGGTGCGCTTGCAGATCGCGGCTGAAGGTGCGAGCGTCTAGATTGTTTTGGGAAAGAACAAACCGACGCCGAAGCGGCGCGGTGCGTTGATCCGGTTGCGAAGGACAAGGGAGGGCAGGCGATGGCTGACTTGTGGGATGTAGAGCCGGTTCCGTTCGTGGGGACGGACACGGTGCAGCAGGGCCTCGGCTTCCACTACTACCGGCCAGGCCGGGTTGTGGCCGGTAAGACGATGGCGGAGTGGCTCCGGTTCTCGGTCGCCTACTGGCACACTTTCGACCAGCGGTTGGTCGATCCGTTCGGCGATGGCACCGCGCAGCGGCCGTACGACCGCTACTCGGATCCGATGGAGCTGGCGCTGGCGAAGGTGGACTACGCGTTCGAGCTCTACCGGAAGCTCGGGGTGAACTTCTTCTGCTTCCACGATCGGGATCTCGCGCCGGAGGGCGACTCGCTGCGGGAGTCGAACCGGAACCTGGACCGGGTGGTGGATCGGATCGCGCAGCTGCAGCAGGAGAGCGGCATGAAGCTGCTGTGGAACACGTCGAACCTGTTCAGCAACCCGCGGTTCGTGTCGGGCGCGGCAACCTCGCCGTTCGCCGAGGTCTACGCGTATGCCGCGGCTCAGCTGAAGCACTCGCTCGAAATCGCGAAGCGGCTCGGGGCGGAGAACTACGTCTTCTGGGGCGGGCGCGAAGGCTACGAGAACCTGTGGAACACGGACATGCGGCGCGAGCAGGATCATCAGGCGCACTTCTTCCGCATGGCCGTGGACTACGCGCATGAGATCGGTCTTGACGCGCAGTTCCTGATCGAGCCGAAGCCGAAGGAGCCGACGACGCACCAGTACGACTTCGACGCGGCCACGGCGATCGCGTTCCTGAAGACCTACGGGCTGGATTCGGACTTCAAGCTGAACCTCGAGGGCAACCACGCGAACCTCGCCGGCCACAGCTACCAGCACGAGGTGCGCGTGGCGCGTACCGCCGGGCTGCTGGGCTCACTCGACGCGAACCAGGGCGACAAGCTGATCGGCTGGGACATCGACGAGTTCCCGTCCAACCTGTATGAGACGACAGCGGTCATGTGGGAGGTGCTCGCCGAAGGCTCGATCGGTCCGCGAGGCGGGCTGAACTTCGACTCGAAGCCGCGGCGGACCTCGTTCAGCGCGGAGGACCTGTTCCGCGCCCACGTGGTCGGCATGGATACGTTCGCGGCCGGGTTGCTCGTGGCGGCGAAGTTGCACCAGGACCACTACATCGAGGACCTCATCGCCGAGCGCTACGCGTCCTACGGTGAGGAGACCGGGCGTCAGGTCGAGGACGGCAGCGCCACGCTGGCGAGCCTCGAGGCCCATGTGCTCGACGTGCCGCACGCCCATTTCGTCGACGCCACCCACTCCGACCACCTGGAGTCGGTGAAGGCGACGCTCAACAACTACATCGTGGCGGCGCTCGCCGCGAGCTGAGTCGCCTCGACGTTGTGGTCCGGGCGTCCGGCACGAGCCGCCGGACGCCCGGACTGCAGCGACAGGGCATCCGCACCGGCGCTGGCGCCGGCGCCGGCGAAGGCAGCGTCAGCTTCCGGCGTGCCTGCCGAGGAGGCGCTCCAGGAGATTGGTCGCCGCCGGCTGCCGGCTGCGGATGTACAAGGTGCCGCCCGGCCCGCGAGTGTGGATGTTCAGCCGCGGCGGGTTCGCGATCCGTGGCGCCGGGTGCGCGATCACCTGGCTGGCGAACGCCCCGCCGCCGCTGACGTTGACTTCGACCCCCTCGGGCACGATCAGCGTCACCGTGCCGAACAGGTTGTAGATCTCGATGTCGGTCTGGTGGCCGGCCAGGCGTGCCTGCGTGAGATCGAGATCGATCGTCCCGAAAACCGAGCGGTACTCGGAGCGGACGGGCAGCTCCCAGTAGCCCCGGCGCTCGATTCGCGACCACAGCGCCAGGTGCCGGTCGCGTTGCGGAATGCCGACGGGGTCGTACGCGCCGGATCGCACTCCCGGCGTCGGCGCCGGTTCGGCGGGCAGATCGACGGCCAGCACCGCGAGCTCGCGATCGGTGCGTGCGATCTGCGCGGAGTCGACGCGGTCGCTGAACTCCTCCAGCGTCAGCCGGCCTGCGACGACAGCCTCGCGCAGCACGTCGATGACATGCTCGCGCTCGGCGTCGCTGGCGCGGATCGCTGGCTCGTGCTCAACGTCGTCCATCGTCGCCAACAGTACCCGCCAGGCCAGCTGCGCGTCAAAAGACCTGGCGGGTATGAAAACCTCGCGCGCGGTCGCTCCATCTCGTTCTTTGTTCCTTTAGGTAGCGCATGAGTACCTAAAGGAACAAAGAACGAGATGGAGCGGGGCGGGTAAGGAGAGACGTATGGAGTTGTGCTGGAGCAAAGTGCGCTGGGCCCTGGCTCCTGTGGCGTTACTGCTCGCGGGCTGTGGTGGCAGCAGCGCCGGGGCGCGGCCGGCGGTGTGCAAATCGGCAGCGCAGCAAGCGGTCGCGCGGGACCTCGGCGTTCGGCCCGCGTCTGTCTCCTACGCCCGCTCCACAGGGAACAACGGCATGCCGCAGTGCGCGTTCGCGACCCATGCCACCGGCCGCCGGATCGCTGTCACCGTCAACGTCGACAATGGCCCGCAGGCGTACTTCCGGCTCACGCGCGCCGTGAGCGAGGCAACGCAGATCTTCGGCCCGCCGCCACCCGGATTCCAGCCGCCGCAGCAGGTGGCAGGTCTCGGTCCGGCCGCCTCCTGGTTCCCGCCGAGCCACCAGCTGCTGGCCACGAACGACGTGGTGCTGGTGACAGCCACCGTCTCCTGGCCACAGGCCAAGCGCAACGCTCAGGTGCGGCTCGCGCGCGTCGCGATCGAGCCTTATCTCGTGCGTCCGTCTGGGCCTGTCAACACAACCGACTATCCGTGAGCGGAACGCGTCGGTCCGGTCTCGTTCGCTTCGGCGCTGAGTACCCGGTGAGTAGTTGAACCCGGGCAGAACGCGATCAAGCAGGCTTGCGGGCCCGCTAGCCGAGCGCGCCGATCGCGCAGCCGCCGAGCATCGCGAGCACGATGCCGCTGAGCGCGATGTGGGCCGCACGGCTGCCGGGTCGCGGAACCTTGAACACCCAGATTCCGATGCTGGTGTTGACCACGAGGCCGAGCTGGGCGATCGTGTAGCCGACGCCGGTCCCAACGCGGGCGACCAGATCCAGCGTCGTGACCATGCCGATCCCGAACACCAGGCCCGCGCCGAGCTGAATCGCGGTGGTCCTCGCCGGCAGCTTGATCCGCGAGCCGGACAGGAGAGCCACCGCGAGGCAGCCAAGCAGGGAGCCGAGCGTCAGCGGCAGATCGGCGACGTGGCCCGGCGTCTGCGACCACTGCGCGGGTACGAAGTAGGTTCCCCAGAGGATGCCGGCGACGCCCGCCCACAGCAGGCCGGATCGTGCACGCTCACGGGTGGCTGCTGCGGAGGCCGCGGTTGATTGCCCGGTTGCGGACGGTAGCTCGCTCTCCTCAGACCTCACGACGAAGACGACGCCGAGCGCCAGGACGATGAAGCCTGCGACCAGCACGATGATCTTAGCCAGGCCGAAGTGGTCCAGTTCGCCGAACAGGATCGAGCCCCACACGAAGGCGACGACGATGTTCATCGGCGACCAGATCCCGGCCGCTCGTGCGATGCCGATCTTCGCGGCCGCACGGAAGCCGCCCAATGCGCCGATCGCCCACACGAGCCCACCGATGAACGGCAGCCAGAACGCGCGGAAGCCGAAGATGGGGTGCCCGCCGCCGATAGCCAGCGCCGCGACCGCGACGACCGTGCTGCCGGCTGTGGCGTAGAGCGCGCGCGTCTGCTCCGACACACCGTGTGCCATCTGCGCGATCGCCATCCATGAGCCCCACGTAACGACCGTGACCACAGCGAGCAGCGCGTTCATTACTGCCATTGTGCGGTAACAGCGCGCCGTCGGGTCTTGCGCCGGTCTGGGTGGCTCCGGCCGGCAGGCCTACGGGCATCGCGGAAGCGCCGTAGCGTATGGAGGATGGAGATCGAGCTTGAGCTGGTGCAGGCCGCAGGTCCGGTAATCGCGATCCACGGTGGCGCCGGCACGCCCGCCTACGATCCGGAGCGGGCCGCGACCGTCACGGCCGGCCTGGAGGCGGCGCTCGCAGCCGGCTGGGACGTGCTTGCCGCCGGCGGCCGCGCAGTTGTGGCGGCAGCCGCAGCCGTGGCGTCGATGGAGACCAGCGAGCTGTTCAACGCTGGTCGCGGTGCGATCCCGACGACGGTGGGCACGGTGGAGCTCGACGCCGCGGTGATGGATGGCGCCAGCGGCGCTGCCGCCGGCATCTGCGCCGCGACCTGGCCGGACAACCCGGTGCTCGCGGCGCTGGCGCTGGCGGACTCGGTCGGCGCCGGCGCGCTCGAGCGGGCACGCCAGGGGCAGCTCGCTGGAATGCCGCTGCTGCTGGACAGCGTGAGTGCCGACGCCTTCGCCCAGCAGGCAGGCCTGGCCGCGCGAACCGTCCATGGCGGACCGACGCGGGCGCCACTTTCCCCACAGGGGACGGTCGGCGCGGTCGCGCTCGACCGCGCCGGGCACGTGGCCGCGGCAACCTCGACCGGTGGCCGGCGGCGTCAGCCGCCCGGACGGGTCGGCGACTCGCCGATCGTCGGTGCCGGCACCTGGGCCGAGGACCGCACGGCGGCGGTATCGGGCACCGGAATCGGCGAGGCGTTAATGCTCGCCGGGTTCGGCCACCGTGTCGCCTGGTGCTGCGAGCGCGGGGACGGCCTCGACGGCGCCGTGCGGGATGGCCTCGACGAGGTCGTCCGCTGGGGCGGCGACGGCGGCGCGGTCGCCATCAACCCGCGGGGGCAGCTGGTCCTGGCGTTCAACACCCCGCGCATGGCCCGGGCCTGGCGAACGGGCGAGCGCGTGGCCACGGCGCTGGACCGGTCGGCTGCTAGCGCGTAGATCGTCTGGGTCATTTGCGGCGGCTGAACCGCTGGCGCCGTAGCCGGGTTGCGGCCAGTGCGCCGGCGATCAGCATGAGGACGCCGTAGATCCCCGGAACGGTGGCAGCCCGGGGGCCGAAGGCCTGCGTCGCCAGGGCTGCCACCACCGCAAAGTCGCGCAGCCCGGCGGGCAGGCCGGCGGCTGCGGCGTCGATCCCGGGCAGCGCCCGTGTCGTAAGCATCGCCAGCAGCGCTCCGGCCGCGAGGAAAAGCGCTGCGCCCAGCGTGGCGGCGGGCAGCGTACTGGCACCGCCGAGGCCACTGACGGCCGCGTAGATGAGCGCGCACACGGTCAGCGAAGAGGCACGGGTGTAGCCGCTCTCGTGCTCCCCTACGGCGGGCCTTGCGGCCCGGGCCGCAAGGCCCGCGAGCAGCGGCACGAGCACGACGAGCGCGAAGCGCCCGAGCAGCCGCAGGCCGTCGACGTGGGCGGGCGTGCTTGAGAGCACGCCGACGAGCAGCGGGCCGAGGACGGCGGCGGTGACGAGCGAGCCGGCAAGCACGCCCAGCGCGAGGACGGCATCGCCGCCGGCAAGCGTGACCAGTCCGACGGTCGCCACCTCGCTGGAGCTGAGCCCGAGCGCCAGGACGCCTTCACGGGTGCTGCCGCCGAAAGCTTGGCTGAGTCCCCACGCGACCAGCGTCAGCAGCAGGAACGGTCCGACAGACAGGACCGCGAGTACGGCTGGGCGCTTCCTAAGGGTCAGCAGCCGCCGGGGCTCGATGCCAAGTGCGGTGAACAGCACGAGCGCGGCGAGCAGCAGATCCGAGCGCTGGGCCAGTGCCGCAGACGGGACGACGAGCGCGAGCAGCGTTGCGATGACGGCCAGCACGACGATCTCGTCGAGCAGCCAGGTCAGCGGACGGAGAGTTCGCGCGGTCACGGACGGGAAAGGCTACGCCGCCACCGCACAGCGGCGTGCGGCAGGGGAGTCACGTCACTCCTCGATGTTGATGCCGACGGCGGCGGCCATTGCCGCCGCCGAAGCGAGCACGTCGGGCCATGGCATCGCCAGCCCCTTGAGCGACTCGACTCCGAGAATGCCGTCGAGGTTGCTGCCGCGGATCGCGCAAGAGCTGAGCTTGACGCCACGGAAATCGGCGCCCTCCAGCTGGCAGTCGACGAACTCGACGCCCTGAAGACGCGCGTTCATGAACGATGCCTCGCGTAGGTTGACTCGCTCGAAGATGACGTTGCGCAGGCCGGCATAGGCGAACGAGCTCAGCGAGAGCGCGCTGTCGACGACCCGGACGTCCCGCACCATGCCGCCGCCGAGCGCGAAGCCGACCAGCCGACAGGTGTGGATCTCGGCCCTGATCAGTGAGCCTTCACGGCCGTCGACGTTCGACAGGTCGCAGCCGGTCAACATCACATCGCTGAGCCGCATCCCGGGTACGCCGCCAGCCGCGATCGTCAGGCCGCGAACGTTCGACTCGGAGATCTGAACGCGAGTGGCAAGAACCTCGTACGGCGCCTCGAGCTCGACGAGCGCGCCTTCGATCTCCAGCTCGCCCTCGGGCGCGTCCAGCTCGCTCAGCGGAGCGCCGAACGCCGGTAGGTCCGGCGGTGCGACGTTGAAGTGGAGGTTCTTCGAAGCGGCGATGCGCAGAGTGTCGCAGCATCACCAGCTGCGTTGGCGGGCCGGAAGCACTGGGACTTGAGACAGCAGGTCACTCAGACGAGCGAGGAGATCCCCTGGACGGCGGCGCTACCGACCGTCAGCTCGAGCGCGACGCCGACGGCGCCGAGCACCATTCCGGCTCCGACGATGAGAACGTCTTCGAGCAGAAACCCGAGCGAGAGCGCAACAACCCCTAGTGACGGGAGCGTGTCCAGGCCGGTGAACGGCGGTGCCAGAAACGCGCCGGCGATCCCCACGAGCGCCATCACGCCGAACAATGCGTCGCTGAGCCGCCGGTGGAAGAAGAAGACGAAGCGTGGTCGTGAGTGCCGTTCGAGCCAGCGAACCAGCTGCATCAGTCTTTCGATGAACCGCTGCTGGCGATCACCCGCGAGCGTGAGCTTGCGCCACCGCGCCGGCAGCCACACCTCGCGGCGGCCGGCTATCAGCTCAAGTGCCACCAGGGCGCCGATCAGCTCGAATATGTGCGTGACGCCCGCGGTCGGGATCGGAAGCGCCGGTATGGCGAGCAGCACGACGAGCAGGATCGCGAAGCTCTTCTCCTCGAAGGCGTCGACCAAACTTCCCAACGTCCGCTGGTCGTCGCTGTCCAGCCATTGCTCCAGCTGATCACTCAGGGCGATGCGCCCTGGATCCGCGGCGGTGAGAAGGGTCTCGTTGGCTTCCATGATCTGCGTCTTCTGCTCGGCTGAGCGCCATCGGGACGGCCCGGACGGTGTCTAGCGTGCGGAGAGCGTAGCGTCGGTCCCGCCGCCGCCGGGCTTGCTCAGAGCAAGTTCTTAGAGTCGCCGGGTCGACCATGACTGGTCGACGGCGCTTGCCGGCTACACGATGGCCAGCGGCGTTGCCCACGACCTCCCGCGCTACATCCGACCGTTTTACTCTGAGCGCAAACGGCTAGCCCATCACCGAGGAGGCTTCCAATGCGTAGCGTGACCTATTCGATGGGCGTTTCGCTTGATGGCTACATCGTCGGGCCGGACGGCGAGTTCGACTGGACGGCGCCCGACGAGGAGGTCTTTCGCTTCTGTATCGACGAGCTACGAGCGGTCGGCGTGCACCTGTTGGGACGGCGGCTGTACGAGACGATGCTGTATTGGGAAGCCGCCGAGCACGATCCACCGCTCGACGACTCGGAGCTCGAGTGGGCTGCGCTATGGAAGCCCCTGCCGAAGGTGGTGTTCTCGACAACGCTTCGGGCGGTGGCGGGCAACGCCCGCCTGGCCCGCGGCGGCCTGACGGAGGAGATCGAACGGTTGCGGGCCGAGTCCGGGGAGGGCGATATCGCGATTGGCGGTGCGACGCTCGCCGCCGAGGCAGCCGCGTTAGGTCTGATCGACGAGTACCGGGCGAGGGTCTACCCGGTGCTGGTCGGCGGTGGCATTCCGTTCTTCCCCCAGCACGAGCGCCGGGTGGATCTCGAACTCATCGAGACCCGCACCTTCAGCTCGAGCGTCGTCTACCTCCGTTACCGGGTCGTGCGGTCAAGGCCTTGACCGCGTTTTATCGATCCGGCCCTTCTGCCCGGTGTCTCCGGCGGTCGCCATCTCGTTCGGTACCAGCGCGCCGACACTCGCGACGATGCTGGGTCTCGGGGTCGGCATCGATTACGCCCTGTTCCTGACGACTCGCTTCCGGCAGCGGATCATCGACGGTGACGGACTTGAGCCAGCGATCCGAACCAGAGTCGGCGCAAGCGGTCGCTCGGTGCTGATCGCCGCAACCACCGTCATCATCGCGATGCTGGGCCTCTATGCGTCCGGGATCACGTTCATCGGCAAGCTTGGACTGGCCGCGGCGCTCACCGTCGCGATCGCCGCCCTCGCGGCGCTCACGCTCGTGCCAGCGCTGCTCGGCTTCGCGAGCGGCCACATCGACCGCCATCACATGCGTCGGCCGCCGCGCAGCCTTTGCCTTCCGCCGATGCCCATCACGAGCCGGTGATGCCATGACAGTCAGTGCGGCACGACCCGGGCGAGGGATCGATGGCGAACAACCGCACAGATAGGCCGTAGCGACGAAGGTCTCCAGCGAAGCGTCTACCTCGTGCCCCACCCACGAGGTAGACGGCGCCGAAGGCCCTCTTTGTCACATCAAACCTCTGAGATGGACGTTGTTGTCAAGGGTGCTGCTGGGATTTCTGTTTTTGTTGGTCGTGGTGGTGGTTTGCTGGGGTCTGGCGGCTGGTGCGATGGGCGACGACGGCTGTCACTCTGAGATTCGCG
>Ga0255363_100043_pt1 | contig 54167 bp, 41 predicted proteins | sample GFST100metaG_FD_186007 | JGI IMG/M metagenome (GOLD analysis project Ga0255363, IMG submission 186007) | Peat soil microbial communities from Stordalen Mire, Sweden - G.F.S.T100 | ecosystem: Environmental > Terrestrial > Soil > Wetlands > Peat | place: Sweden: Norrbotten County, Stordalen Mire... | reverse complement strand
GACGAGTAGCCTGGATGGATGCCGATGAGGTCTCGCGTTGCAGCTATCGTCGCGCTTGCGGCCGTAGGCATCGTCGGACTCGGCGCGGGCGGGTTGGGTGCACCGACCGCAACGGCAAAGCCACTGTCGCGTGGCATCGTCGACAGCGACGCCTGGTTCGGCGGGACCGCTACCAGCAACCAGGGCTGGCTTGCAAGAACGGCCAGCGCCGGCGCGAGGGTCGCACAGATCGAGGTCGATTGGTCGACGCTCGAGCCGAGCGCCCCCGGCGACGGCGATCCGGCCAGCGCCGGCAACCCCGCCTACGACTTCGCGTGGCTGGATCAGCGGACTCTGGCGGTTACGGCCGCAGGCCTTGAGCCGCTGCTGCTCGTCACTGACGCCCCGCGCTGGGCCGAGGGCGCCGGCGGCACGCAGAGCGAGTACGCCAGCGGCGGCTATGAGCCGAATCCGCAGGCGCTCGGACAGCTCGCGCACGCGCTCGCGCAGCGCTACTCGGGCAGCTACGTGGTGGGTGGTCGGCGACTGCCGCGGGTCCGGTACCTCCAGGCTTGGGGCGAGGCGAACCTGGCCGTGCGTCTCTCACCGCAGTGGACGCGCACGCGGGGCCGCTGGGTTAACACGGGTGCGGTGCTTTACCGGGATCTGCTCAATGCCTTCTCCGCGGGCGCGAAGTCAGCCGCCCGCGGTGACCAGGTCGTGCTCAGCGGCCTTGCGCCGTACGGCGACAGACCCGGCGGGCCGAACACCGGCCCCGATCACGATGGGCCGCGCACGCATCCGGTGACGTTTCTCGAAAACCTGCTGTGCCTGAGCGCAAGGCTACACAAGAGCTGCAAGGCGCAGACGCACTTCGACGTGCTGGCCGCCGACGCCTACGATGAGTTCTCGCCGACGACACCAGCCGATTCCGCACTTGACGTCTCGACTCCTAGTCTCAGCCGGCTGGTACGCGTTGAAAAGGCGGCACTGCGGGCACACACGTTGCTGCCGGCGGGCCGCAAGCCCCTGTGGGTGACGGAGTTCGGCTACGACTCGAACCCGCCCGACCGCAGCTTCGGCTACTCGCCGGCGACGCAGGCGCGCTTGACCGAGCAGTCGCTCTACGTCTTCTGGAGTGAGGGTGTGAGCGTCGCGCTCGCGCATCTGGTTCGCGACGAAAACGTCTCCACCAGCGCCGGCACCTACCTCGACTTCTCCGGCCTCTACTACAACTCCGGGGCGGCCAAGCCGGCGCTTACCGCCTACCGCTTCCCGTTCGTGCTTGGCCGCGCAGGCAAGGACGCGCGGGCCTGGGGGATCGCGCCGACCAGCGGCACGCTGACCATCCAGCGGCAACGCGGGCACCGCTGGCTGACGGTCGCACACCTCCACGCCCACGCCGGCGCGGTGTTCACCAAACGCCTTGCCGGCGCCCACGCCGGCTCTCACTACCGCGCTCTCGTCAAGGGTCAGGCGAGCCTCACCTGGCATCAGGGAGCGTCTTACTGACCGCCGCCGCCAGCGGCCGACGGCAGCGTTTCAGAGCCGACGGAGCGGGTATTCGCAAAAACAGCGTTTGTAGCGCGCATCCGATCCAAACCCAGCACACTGGTTTGTGGTCATATATACGCCTACTTTTAGCGCAATAAGTATCTAAGGCTTTTTTGTGGCCGATGCGCGTTGGGATGAGGTCCATCCCTACCCGCATTCTCAAGCTGGCCCTCTGGCCCGCACTGGCGACTGCAATCGTTGCGATCGTCTTCGCGGCCACTTCTCTCGCCGCGCCGGCCGCTTCGGCTCAAACGCTACCGCGGGAAGGGATCTTCGAGGGCTGCAACTTCAACGTCGAGCTGTCCGTCTGTGAGCAGCGGTTGAGAGTGATGCACGCGGGCGGCATCAAGGTCGTGGTGACGAGCCTCGAGCAGCCTGGCGCGTCCCTTGACAGCATCTCAGCCTATGCCCGCTACGCGAACAGCCTCGGCATCTCCGTGATGTGGGAGCTCGGTGACGCGGGCTTCTGGGGCGGCACCCCGAATGACGGCTCGGTGGCGGCAGGTCTGCCGGAGTTCAGCTCCGCCTGCGGCTGCAGCGACCCGACTGCGCTGCTCAGCTACACGGTCCGCTGGCTGGCGGCGCTGCCAAACACCTACGGCTTCTACGCCGCCGACGACTCGAACGTCACTCCCTCCGAAATACCGGCGCTGACTGCCTACGTGCGGACGATCCGCAGCGCCGATCCAGGTCACATGGTGATGATCGGCGCCAGCGCCTCACAGGGCACGAAGTTTGCCCCGACCGGCGCAACGCTCGGCGACGAGCTCTACCCCGTCTTCGACAGCCAGGTCATGCCGGTCGCCGCCAACGGCGCAACCTGGCAGTGGCTGCAGCAGTCGGTCACCTCTTTCCAGCGGTCCGCGACCAAGCACCACATCGCCTCCGCCTACATCCTCCAGGCGTTTACGTTCGGCGACAACCTCGACGACGGCGAAGCCGTCGGCGTCTGCACTCCGGACATGAGCCAGCAGGGCTGCTATAGCCTGCTCGACTACCCGAACCGCGCCACCCAGTTGCAGTTGCGCAACGAAGTCGTGGAGCACTCGCGGGCGGCGCTCATCCTCTGGTACAACTTCTCGCAGACCTATGGCCAGGTCGGCGATGACAGCTTCAACACCTACCCGGTCGGTGCCGCCGCCACCGCCCGCTGGGCGAGCCTGACCAGCGTGATCAAGGCAGCCAGGCCGAACACGCTGAGCGCTCGTGCTCGTGCTCGTGCTCGTGCCAGAGAGAAGGCCCACGCCCGCGCCGCGAGGAAGGCCAGGGCTCGCGCAGCTCGCGCCGGTCATCGTGCGCCCGCGCGCACGCACCAGCGGCGCGCGTAGCCCCGTCGCCGGCGGCTCGCTACCGCCTCACTGCACCCAGACCGGCGTACCGATTCGCACGTAGCGCGCCAGTTGCACGATGCTCGCGTTGCGCAGGCGGATACAACCATGCGACGGGTTACCGGGAATGAGCTGCGGCTCATTCGTCCCGTGGATGCCAACGACCGAGTTGTCGGGGAAGCCGGTATCGGTTGCATAGTCGCTGGTGCCGAACGCCCATGGTCCGTAAACCGGATTATTGGACGGAAACGACTCGGTGATCCAAAAACGCCCTGGCGGGGTCTGCCAGTCGGGGTGTCGGACATGACCGATGCCAACCGGCGCGGTGAACACCTTGCGCCCACTGCGGTACACGCTCAGCCGCCGTCGTCGCCGGCTCACGACGATCTCGGTGTGCGTTGTCTGCAGTGATTCGAGAGCGCCCGCCGGGACCCAGCCGATGCGTCCGTTGGGCCGCATCGGCACCCTGATCTGCAGCCAGCGGCCGCCGTCCGCGATCGCGCTGCTCAATACCACGTACGTCTGCTCGGCCTCGTAGTCCGGCGTGAAGTACCGCAGATGCGTGATCAGGTGCGAGCCGGGGGTCGGGGTCGTGCGGATCGCGGCAGCGTAGCTGGCAGTGGCGAAGCGCGTGTAGGTGCTCTCGTTCGAAAGCTGCACGACGCCCGAAAGCTGCGTGGCCGTCCCGGCTACGAGCCGGGCCGATCGGCTCGGCTCGCGTGCGCCGGCGCGTCCGCCGGCAGTTGCTGCGCCCGGCGCAGCGAGCGCCACGATCAGCGCACCCGCGCAAACGCCCCAGGCGACGCACCAAAGCGCGTGACCTGGAGCGTTCGACCGCAGTCGACGGCGCGACGAGATCAGTCCGCGCACACCCGCATCAGCCGGTGAACACCGGTGACGTCGCGCAGACCGCGAAATGGGACGTCGCGGTCTTACGCTTGCCCTTGTTGTCGACGACGAGCAAGGTGAGCGTATGCCCACCGGATCGCAGCCCAGGGATCTTCACCTTGACCCGGCGAAGCTGATAAGTCAGCGGTCCGGGCGCCTTGAAAGTGCGCTTGTAGAGAACCTTCGAACGCGACTTCAGCTCAATCAGCCGAACCCCCGCGTTCGACGTAATCCTGATCCATCCGGTGGTATAGCGCGTGTTCCGCTTAACGCACTTGGCGCTGGCGGTCCGCACCACCGTCACATGTGGCACGGTGCAAGGTTCTGCATACTGACTTTGGCCGCACCGCACAGCCTTGCCAGATGCGATCGCCGGGATGGCCACAACCATCGCGGCGACGCTGACCACTGCCGCAACAGCCTTTCGCAATTGAATCCCTCCGAGGTCGGGGCGGGCCACACGCTTGTGCGGTACGGTGCCCGTGCAGGTTGTCTCGGCTCAGCGTACGCCCGTTCGTTTGCGAATGCTTGCAAATCGTTTAGATCAATCTCCGGTTGTCCGCGGCAGCGCAGCCGGCGCGGATCATATGGATATAACCGCTGCGAAGTTACTGACAGCCGCGGCTGCGTTCGTCGTGATCGTCTACCTCGCGCTGTCCGGTGGTGGCTACGACATCGTTCTGCGTAGCGAGATCGGCATCCTGATCTGGTGGGCGATCCTGCTTGGCGCGCTGGTGGGCGTACTGCCGCGGCGCCAGATTCGCACCGGCGGCTGGGTCGCGCTGACGCTGCTTACCGCCTTCCTCGCCTGGAGCTGGATCGGACTGAGCTGGACTTCGAGCCACGAGCAGACGCTGGCCGAGGTCTGCCGCCTGTCTACCTATCTCGGCGTGGTCGTGCTCGTTCTCGGCGTCGTCCGCGCCGGAACGGCGGAGGCACTGCTGGCCGGCCTTGCCGCCGCCATCGCGATCGTCTGCGGCGCCGCTGTGCTGTCGAAGCTCGCGCCGTCGCTGTTCCCGGCCAACGCCGCCGCCAGCTTCTATCACACAGCCCGGCTGAGCTATCCGTTCGACTACGCCGACGCCGTCGGCGAATTCGCCACGCTCGGCGTGCCACTGCTGCTGTACTTCGCAACCAGCTCGCGCAGCTTGCTCGGCCGGGGATTCGCTGCAGCCGGCGCACCGCTGACGCTGCTGTGTCTGGCGATGACGGTTTCGCGTGGTGGCTTCATGGCCCTTTTCATCGGCGTGATCGTGTTCTTCGTGCTGGTCCCGAACCGGCTCGGCCGGCTGCCTGTCGCGATCGTGATCGCCGCTGCCGGCGCGGCACTGCTGGCGGCGGTGATCGCGCGCCCCGCGCTGCGCGACTCCCTGGCGGTGGCACCGGCAACGCAGCGTCACTCGCTGCTCGCGATCACGCTGATCACGATCATCTTGGCCGGCGCGATCAGCGTGGTGCTGGCAGTGCTCGGACGTCGCCTGCGCCAACTGCGGCGGGTGTCCGTCTCGCGCCGGACAGCGCGAGTGATCGCCGCCGTGATCGCCGCCGTGGCCGTGCTCGTGATCGTCGCGGTCTGCGTGCATGGGACGGCCGCGCAGATCTGGCATGACTTCAAGCAGCCGAACCCCGTGTCCCACAGCGACCAGTACTTCCGGCTGTTCTCGGCGGCGGGCAGCCATCGCTACCAGTACTGGCAGATCGCGCTTGACGCCTTCCGCAGCTCGCCCTGGCACGGAATCGGCCCCGGCACCTTCCGCTTCTACTGGTCGCAGCACCAAACGCTGGACGAGTTCGTCCTCAACGCGCACTCGCTCTGGATTGAGACGCTGGCGGAGACCGGTGTGATCGGCGCGCTGCTGCTGGTCGCGTTCTTCCTCTTCCTGCTCGTGCGCGGCGCCGTTGCGGCGCTGAGTTGCGGCCACCGCCAGCGACCTTTGCTCGCCGTCGCCACTGCCACGCTGGCTGCATTCTGCGCGGCCGCCGCCTTCGACTGGGTGTGGCAGATCGGCGTGATCCCGATGGTCGCGCTGGCGGTCGCCGGTGTGATCGCGTCGCCAGTTGGCGCGCGTGCCGGCGCCGAGCCCGCTGGTGCCGCGCCTGCTGGCCCCGAGCGCCCTGCCGACGCGTCCCCCACACCCGGGCCCGCGCCCGCTGGCGCGGCGAGATGGCGACCCTCCCTGCCTGCCCGCGCGTTGCTCGGCGGCGGTGCGGTGGTCGCGCTAATCCTGATCGTGATCCCGCTGACAAGCACGGTCGAGGTTCGGGCCAGCCAGGCGGCCGCCACCGGCGGGCGCTCCGAACAAGCGCTCAGCCATGCCGACAGCGCGCATGACCTCGAACCGGGCGCGGCGTCGCCGCTGCTGCAGCGGGCGCTGGTGCTGGAGCAGCTCGGCGACGTTGCTGGCGCCCGCACGGCGATCGCGGCCGCGATCGCCCGGGAGCCGCTCGACGCCCAGCTGTGGCGGATCGCGTCGCGCATCGCGACTGAGTCGGATCGTCCCCGTCTCGCCTTGGCCGATTACCGCCGCGCGCATCAGCTCGACCCGTTCTACCCCGCTGCCTAGCGGGCCGCTGTAGGCTCCGGACATGCGCCTTTCGCGACTGCGCCTTCCACGGCTGCATACGCGACTGCTTGCCGGCGCCGGCATGCTCATCTGCTGCCTGGCTCCGCTGCCCGCGTCAGCCGCCGCGAGAACCTACATCCCGCCCGGATACGCCGGCGCGAGTCAGTACGTCGAGGATCTGCCGACCGCTGGCGGCAATATCGCGCCTCCCACGAGCGGAGCCGGCACCACGAGCAAGGCGCTTGCTGCGGTTGGCGAGGGTGCGAGCGGCGCCCGGCAGCTCGAGCGGTTCGGGTCGCTGGGCCGGCAAGCGGCCACGTTCGCGCAGGCGACCGCGCCCGCGGCCACTGGGCGCATCGCCGAGGCATCGACGAGCGGCGGCGCCGCGTCCATCGGCGCATCCCCGGACGCGGCCTCGGGGTCGGTCAGCGGCGGTCTGGCAAGCTTCCTCGCCGGTCAGGACCACGGCGGACTTGGCGTGGTCCTGCCGGTGCTGCTCGGTCTCGGTGTGGTCGGAGCGTTCAGCGTCGCGCTGATCGAGCATCGCCGCCGTCCGGCGGGCGGTGACGGATCCGCGCGATCCGCCTGACACCGCGGACAACCAGGTACCCGCCGATCGCCACGGACTGAGCCAGCGCGACCTCGGGCAGCAGCGCTCTGACCGCTCGCGGCAGCGCCGCATCGTGCGCGAGTCGCGCGCGCACGCGCCGAGCGTGCGCGCGCTGGTGCACGAGCGACCTGTGCTCGTGCCAGACCGATCCCGGCCGTTGCAGGTAGATCCGCCCGGGCTGTGGATCCCACGCGAAGCGCCCGCGCCACGCCAGCGTCGCCTCGAGACACCAGTCGTCGCCGCTGTCGGCATCGCCGTAACCGCCGCCGGCACGGACCGCATCGGTTCGCATGATCGTCGCGCCGGTCGTCGGGAACACCGACCAGACGCTGATCACCAGCGCCAGCAGGCGCGGCCGGCGGACCAGCCGGCGGATCCAGGGGTGCGGCCAGCGGTGAGGCGAGCAGCGGCCGCCAACCTCAGACTGCTCCAGGATCGCGCAGCCGACGGCAACCAGGTCGCGATCCGCCGCGATCCGTGCCTGCAGCCGCGCAAGCGTGCCAGGCAGCATCACGTCGTCGGCGTCCCAGACAACCACATACGGCGTCGTCGCCGCCGTAACGCCGAGGTCGCGGGCACTGCCAAGCGTCAACCGCACCTTGCTGCGAATCACCCGGGCTCCCTCGAGCGGCGGCAGCGGCACCTGCGAGTCGTTGTCGACCACCAGCAGCCGCGGCTGCGGCTGCTGGCTGCGAAGGCTGGCGATCGCGGCGGGCAGATGCGCAACGGCCGCTTTCCCCCAGACCGGCACGACGACCGTCGTCAGCGCCTGCTGCGCGGCGTTCGCTATGACCTCGCTGCCCACGACGTGACAGTATCGCTGCCGGGGCTGTTGCCTTCACGCATATAGCCTCTACGTTTCGCTAGGAGTCCCGAGCAAGTGTCCGCAACCCCGATCAGGCTGACACGCATCATCGCGCGGCTGAACGTCGGCGGGCCGGCGATTCAGGCGATCACGCTCACCGCCGAGCTGGAAGCACAGGGCTTTCAGACGCGACTGGTGCGTGGCGTGGAGGACCCCGCCGAGGGCAACATGGACTACCTTGCCGCGCAGCTCGGCGTGCACCCGACGAAGGTCCCGGCCCTACGTCGTAACCCCGGTGCCGGTGAGCTGCAAGCGCTGGGGGCGCTGGTACGGCTGTTGCGCCGCGATCAGCCACAGATAGTGCACACGCACGCGGCGAAGGCCGGCACGCTCGGCCGGCTGGCGACGCTGATCGCGTTTCCCGACCGCCGCCGTCGACCACTGCTGGTCCACACCTACCACGGCCATTCGCTGACCGGTTACTTCTCGCCTGCGGTCGCGTCCGTCTACCGTGCGATCGAGCAGCGGCTGGCAGTGCCGACCGACGTGCTGGTCGCAGTCTCCGACGAAGTGCGCGACGACCTCGTCGGACTCGGCGTCGCCGACGCCGCCAAATTCAGGGTGGTACCGCTCGGCTTCGATCTCAGCGCCTTCGTCGAGGACCACGATCGGGAGTATCGGCGCCGGCAATTGCGCGAGCAGTGGGGCGTCAGCCCACGTGACGTGCTGATCACGCTGGTGGCTCGGCTGGTCCCGATCAAGCGCGTCGACCGCTTCCTGGCGCTGGCGTGCAGACTCTGCGAGCGGCACCCCGAGGTGCGCTTCGCAATCGTCGGGGACGGCGAGCTGCGTCGCCAGCTCGAGCGCTCGACCGATGCTCTGGCGCTCGGCGATCGCCTGACCTGGGCGGGCTTCCGTCGCGATATGGCTGACGTCTACTTCGCCGCGGACGTCGTCGCCCTGACCTCCGATAACGAGGGCACGCCAGTGAGCCTGATCGAGGCTCAGGCCGCGGCCGTACCGGTGCTGGCCACCGATGTCGGCGGCGTCCGCTCGGTGGTCGCGGACGGCGTCAGCGGCCTGCTCGCGGCTCCCGACGACTCAGGCGCCCTCGCCGCCGGCGCGGCGCGGCTGCTGGACAGCGTCCGGCTGCGTCAACGCATGGGCGGCGCCGGCCGCGAGCGGGCGACGGCCAGCTTCACGCTCGACCGGCTCGTCGCCGACCACGTGGCGCTCTACCGCGAGCTGCTTGAGCGGCGCGCCGCAGCCCGCCGAGCACGGTAGCCGTCCGGCAGCCGCTGCAGCACCCAGAAGGGCCGGTAGAGATAGGCCAGCAGCAGCATGCGCCAGCCGCGTTGCGCCGGTGGCCACCAATGGCGCATGTAGCCCGGCGGCGGGAACAGCTTGCGCGCGATCATCGCCAGCCGCCTCGGTAACGACGCCTCCGCCATGTCCTGCAGCGTCAACGCTGCCGATGGCGCCGAATCGACCTGTAGCCGGACGCTGGCCGAACACACCGGCGGCAGCGCCAGCTGCCGCGCCAGTGCCCGCCCCTCGGGCAGCAGCTCGAGCCCCGCTGCAAGTCCCTCGGCTGCCGTGAGTTCGCGGGCCGCCTGGCTGGCGGCCCGCCAGTCCGCCATGCTCAGCGCCCGGATTGCCGCGGCCACGTGCCTGAGCGGCCGCTGCTCCGCCACCCCATGATGCAGCGCGTGCAACGTGACCTGCAGCGCGCGATCCGACGAACGCAGCCTTGCCGCGCGAATGCCGCCGACCATGAACGGCTCGGTGCGCCGCGACAGCAGGTGCCAGGCACGTGCCGGCGAGACGCCGACGCCCGGCAGCCGGCGGTGCAGGTCGATCTGGGCGCCGTCGCGTGCCCGGTGGAAGCCCGCGGCGTGCTCGAGCCACCACTCCGGCAGCCCTCGCTCGTCCACGTCGGGCACGAAGCCGAGCATGCGCAGCTCCGTCGTGGCCGGGACAAACTGATCTGGCGCCACCCACAGGTCGCCGTCGCTGTATGCCTCCTCGTCTGCGCCGTACCAGTCCCTCAGGGCCGGCCCTTTCAGCACCACGCTAAAGATTCCCCGACGGGCAAGCGCGGCGACGACTTCAGCGATGGCCGCGTCGATGCGGATGTTCCACAGACGCACGGCAATCGGCGAGTCTGAATGTTCTGCCATCGCGAAGTTTCGATCTCTGCCGCGTCTGATGAACGATTCAGCGGGCGCGACTCACCACCAGTATCATGGGCGCCCGTGAAGTGTTTAGCGCGCTCAGGCCATTCGGCGCGCCAATTGTCCTGAAAGGGCGCCATGCCGAGGTCCTCCGTTCAGTTTCCCAAAGCGCGCGAGAGCCGGCTGCTGGTTGAGCCGGTAGAGGCCGAAGCTGTGATTTATGACCTCGACACAAACGTCGCACACGCGCTGCAGCCGCTCGCGGCCGCCGTGTTCGCGGACGCAGATGGTACGCGTCCGCTGGATACGCTCGCGCAGCTGGCGACAGGACGACTGGACCGCACGGTCACCGCAGCGGAAGTCAGGGTCGCCGTCGAGCAGCTCGCGGCACTCAACCTGGTTACGACCGGCGCGGAGGCCCAGGCAGACGCCGGCGCGCCGGGCATCTCGCGCCGCGATGCTTTGAAGGCGTTCGCCGCCGCCAGCGCCGGCGCGCTGCTGGTCAGCTCGGTAGCCGCACCCGGCGCGCTGGCCGAAGGCGGAAACCTCACTTGCGCCGTCGGCGCGCCAAGTAAGGCCCAAGCGTCGGACTTCTCCGGTCAGTGGGCTGCAACATTTGACCAGGACACCTCCGGCCATGAGGTCAGCAGCTTCGGCATTACCTATAAGACGTGGCAGTCGACCCCAGTAATGTACCTGGTGCCGTCGGAGTTCAACGGATATGCACCAGCCATGAACAGCGGGAATAACACCGGCTGCTACTACATGTGCGGCAGCTCCTATACCTACTGGAGCGGTGGCGAGTGGAACTGCGTACCATGTGATGCTGGTAACGGCAAAAGCTGCTGCCAGGTGGTCTGCACCAACCCGTCGGTCGGCACGAAGTTCTATTCAGGCTGTCCGACAGGCTATCCGGACCTGCAGACGAGCGGCGACCATTACGGGCTCTACTGCGCCTCCTGAGCGAAGAGCTGACGGCAGCTGGGCGATGCCCCGCACCACGCGGGCGCCAGCGCCGACAGCTTCGCCCCCTGTCGAGCTCGTGCGCGCGACCGTCTCGCTCTTCGGCGTGGTCGTCAGGCTTACGGCCGACTCCGCCGGGCTACTCGAGCGGATGCAGGCGGCGCTGCCGCCGATCTGGAAACCGGCCACGTCCTCGGCGCCCGAGTTCTCACTGCGAGCTCTGCACGACGCCGGCAACAGCGAGCAACTGCGCCTCGAGCAGGCGCTGCCGGGGCTCGAGCAGGAGCAGCCGGGGCGAGAGTTTGGCTGGCTGCCGCTACGGCGCGGCAGCGCCGGTGTCGTGCTGGATCACGTCCATGGCGTGGTCCGGGAATTCGTCGCCCATAATGCGCGCGATTACGTGTTCATCCACGCCGGCGTAGTCGCCCACCACGGCCGGGCGCTGATGCTGCCCGGCGAAAGCTTCGCCGGCAAGAGCACGCTGACCGCCGCGCTTGCGCGCGCAGGCGCCGTTTACTACTCAGACGACTTCGCCGTGCTCGCGGCTGACGGCCTGATCCATCCCTTCCCCGAGCCGATCACGCTGCGTTTGACGCCGGGCGACCACACGCAAACACCGCATCCGCCAACACAACTCAAAGTGGCGGTTGGCAGCAAGCCGGTGCCGGTCGGCCTGGTGGCTCTCGCCCAATATAAGCCCGGCGCGAGCTGGCGGCCGCGCAGGCTGTCGTCGGCAAACGCAATCCTCGAGCTGATCGCGCACACGCTCGAGTGCATCGATCGCCCGCAGCTGACTGTCTCGGCGTTGCGCCGCGCGCTCGCCTCGGCCCCAGTGCTCAAGGGCGAGCGCGGCGAGGCCGACGAAACCGCCCCGCTCCTGCTTGCCGAGCTGTAGCGGCACTTTTGTTACTGGACGGGGCGACCATGTACGTGTATCATCACCATATTCAACACCAGTTGATGTAGTCACTTGTCTTCCACGGCGAAGCAACTGGGGAGTTCAAGATGAGGCCGCACGAGAATTATCCGAAAGCGCGGACGGAACAGATCCTCATCGAGGAGATCGAGGATGAGGTCGTTGCCTACGACCTGCAGACGGACGTCGCGCATGCGCTCAAGCCACTGGCAGCCGCTGTATTCTCCTGCGCCGATGGCAACAACTCCGTCACTGATATCGCGACGCAAGTCAGCCGTCGCCTTGGCGAGCCGGTGTCAAGCGACCAGGTCGAAGACGCACTCGCTCAGCTTGAGAACGTCGCGCTGCTCGAACGGCCGTCGCTCGATGTCCTCACGCAAGACCCGATCTCGCGCCGCACCGCGCTGAAGGCGTTCCTCGCCGCCGGCGCCGGGACCTTCCTCATCACCTCGGTCGCCGCGCCGGCCGCGCTCGCCTCTGGCAGCTGCCGCGCCAGCGCAGGCGACTCGTACAGTTGCGCCACCACCAGCGATACGGGCGGACCGAACAGCACGCCCGGCATCGCCTCCGGCAACAACTTCTATCCCGTTGCCGGTAGCGGCGCGGCCTACGGCGGTACGTGCAGCTACTACACGAAGTCGAGCGGCGGATATGGCGGCGGCCTTTCGAAGAGTCGCTGGACTACTCATAGTGGGATCTACCAGTGCCTGCCCTGTGACGGTAGCCAGGGCTACACCTGCTGCCAGGTAGTCTGCGGCCCCGGAAAGATTGACGGCACCACGTGGGGCAGCACATCGGATTGCTATAAAACTTCGTGTTACAGCACCAGTGGATACCAGAGCGAGTTCTGCTCCACCTGCTCAGGGTCGCCCTCAGGGCCCGGTTGGCCGTGGTAATCGCTGCTGGTGGTCGGAGAGGCACAGCTGCGTAAAGCACTGCTGACGTGGCAAGCGTCAGTCGACAGACTGAGGGCATGCGATGGCTGAGCTGACCCTGCTGCTTCGGGCTTGCCTGTTCGTGATCTTCGCGACGGCCGCGCTGGGTAAGCTCGCCAACCTGGCCCGATCGCGCGAGACGATGGTCGAGTTCGGGGTGCCGGCGCGGATGAGCGCTCCCGCGGGGTCAGCGCTGCCGTTCGTCGAGCTGGTCTGCGCGCTGCCGCTGCTGATCAATCCGGCCGCCCGCTGGGCGGCGTTGGCCTGTCTATGCCTCACGCTGCTGTTCACGGGCGGCGTCGCGAACGCCTTGCGTCAAGGTCGGACGCCAGCCTGCAACTGCTTCGGCGAGATCTCCGCACAGCCGATTGGCACGCGGACCCTGCTACGCAACGCCGCGATCATCGCGCTGGCGGCGTTCGTCCTCGTCGCCGCGCCTGGCGCGTCGCTCAGCTCCTGGGCTCATACGCTGACGGTCGCGTGCACGGTTGCCGGGCTCGCGCTGCTCGCCGCCGCGCTGCTGGCAATCCAGCTGCTCAACTACCGTCGCGGCGCCCGCCCGGCACAGCCGGCCGTCGCCTCAGCGACCGCAGCGCTGACGCCGGGAGATCAGGCGCCGGACGTCGAGCTCACCGGCGCCGACGGTGACCGCCTGCGCCTCGGCGACCTACGGACGCGCGGGCTGCCGCTCGTCCTGGTCTTCGCAAGCCCCACCTGCGGCCCTTGTATGGCGCTGCTGCCGGAGCTGGCCCGGTGGAGCGTGGCGCTCAGTGAGCGCCTCACGCTGGTCGCGATCGAGAGCGGCCTGCCGGATTCCACGATGGCACCGGGGACAACACAACTGGGCGGCGAGATCGTGATGCTCTCAGAGCCCGGACGCGCGGCGGCTGCCGCCTACCACGTCGAAGCGACCCCCACCGGGGTGGCGCTCGATGTCGACGGTCGGCTGATCTTCCCCCCAGCACTTGGTGCTGGGGCAATCGAGCAGCTGGTTCGTGATGTGCTCCGGCGTACACCGTCGCCGCCGATGACGGCAAGGTGACACGGTTGCGTTCAGTTACGCTCGACGTCTATGGCACCCGCAGCGTGCTGACCACCGTTGACGAAGACTGTCTGGAGCTGATGCGGTCGGCGGTGCCAGCCAACGCGCGCCCAGCTGTCGCCAAGCACGACGACCCCAGGTTCAGGCTCACTCGCGACGGCGACGGAGGTTATCTGCTGGAGCGAGCTTCCGAGCAGGTCGACCGCACGTGGGTGCCCCTCGCGACCGGCGACGCGCACCATGTTGTTGAGACGCTTGAGCACGAGGTGCGCATGCACGCGGCCTTCGCCGCACCGGCGCACGTCTTCATCCACGCCGGCGCCGTTGCCCTCGGTGCAAGCGCAATCATCGTCCCTGGCGAGAGCTTCAGCGGCAAGACCACACTGGTGGCGGCGCTGCTCAGGGCCGGAGCCACCTACTACTCCGACGAGTACGCGGTGTTCGACACGGATGGCATGCTGCACCCGTTTCCGAAGCCGCTGGCGATGCGGACGTCGGGTGGCGGACCCGAGCAGAAACCGCAGACCGCGGCAAACCTCGGCGCCGAGACCGGGACAGCGGGGGTTCCGCTCGCGCTTGTCGTCCTGACGCAGTTTCGGCCTGGCGCCCACTGGCAGCCCATCTGTCTGACGCCTGCCGAGGCGGTCCTGAGGCTCTTCGAGCACAGCTACCAGGGCCGCGATCGTCCGCAGATGACCTTGCGAACGCTGCGCCGCGCGCTCGCCGGCGCCGTGGTGCTCGCCGGTGAGCGTGGCGAGGCCGACGAAACGGCACAACTGCTCATCACAGACCTGGCTCAGAGTGCATGATGCCTCCCGTCGAGCAGCCGCTCGAGGGCGTCATCGTCGCGATCCTGCTGGTCGGGGCGGCGCTGATGCTCACGCTGAGGTGGCTCGGTCGCGTCCGTCCGGACTTCCGGGTCGGAGCCGCGGTGACCGTCGCCTACGTCGTCCGCCTGCTGGCGATCGCGGCCCTGAACGCAACCGGCCTCGGCGCGTCGCTGCGCGGCGGCGACGAGACCACCTTCCTCGACTACGCTGCCCAGCTTGCGCGCCAGCCGCTCGGTCACGGCGACTTCCCGCATGGGATCTACCAGCTCCAGACCGTGGTCTTCGCACTGGAGATGAAGCTCGGCTTCCTGAACGAGACCGCGATGCGGGTCGTGCAAGTCGGGATCGCGCTGCTGGGAGTAGTGCTGATGCTCGGTGCCGTCTACGATCTCGGCGGCCCGCGGGCCGCCCGGCTCGCCGCGTGGCTGCTTGCCTTCGAGCCCGCCAGCATCTTCTTTGGCAGCGAGATCCACCGGGAGTCGCTGCTCGAGCTTGCCGCTGGGATGGGCGTGCTCGGCTGTACCTGGGTCTGGCAGCGACTCGACGTCCGCGGCATCCTGCTGGCAGCGCTTGCTTGCCTGATCGCGATCGAGACTCGCAGCTACGCCGGCTGGTTCATGGCCTGCGGCGTGGTGATGATCGTCCTGCACGCGTCGCTGCGGCACATGACGGTGAAGCTGCGGGCGCTGCCGCTGCTCTACGGCGTCATTGTCGCCGCGTTGATCGTGGCACCGACCTTGTATGCCGCCACGGGCGGGAAGAACCTGGAGCGGCTGCAGTCGTCGCAGCAGGCGAACGCACACGGCGTCGGCGAGGGCAGCGGCACCGCGAACAGCGACAATCTCGCGCTCGAGCAGGTCGATTTCTCCTCGCGTGGCGCTGTGATCACGAGCCTGCCGACGAAGGTCCGCGAGCTGCTGCTCGAGCCGTACCCCTGGCAGCTGGAAGATGCCAGCCAGATGTTCGGCGCCGTTGGCACGCTCATCGTCTACGCGGTGATCCTGCTGCTGGTCCGCTACATGTGGCTCAGCCGCGGGCATATCTTCGAGCGCGCCGGGCCGTTCCTGTACATATTGCTGACTCAGCTGATCGCCTACTCCCTTACGGTCGGGAACGCGGGCACCGGCTTTCGCTACCGCTCGCACCTGACCACGCTGGCGATCGCCACGCTGGCGATCCTCGGTAGTCGCGCTCGTGCGCAAGAGCACGGCCTAAAGATCAGTGACGCGGGGGATAATGAGCAGTCGGCACGCAACCGAGAAGAAACGTTGGCAGCCCATGCTTGACTCGCGCACGCGGCGCGCCGATCACGCAGATCAGAGCCAGTAGCAAGGATCGAGTGCAGACATGCCCAAATTCACCGGTCAGAGCGACCTTCGCAACTATCTGCGCGTCGTGTTGCGCTGGAAGTGGCTGATCATCGCGCTGATCGTCGCCGCTCCGCTCGTCGCCTACCTGATGGTGCGGGGCAAGCCCAACGTGTATCGCTCGCAGGCCCTGATGAGCGTCGCATCGGAAAGCGTCAACGTCAGCTCCGCCTCCGGACTGGCGTCGAACTTCAGCACCACGAACCTCGAAGCCGTGGCCCGGCTTGCCACCACTACCTCGGTCGCGAACATCGCTGGCGGGCTGATGAAGCCGCCGGTCGCCGGCTCCACGATCGTCGGTGACGTCAGCGTCAGCGCCGACGAGACGACGAACTTCCTGACGGTTGCGGCGACTGCGAACAGCCCAGGCGAGGCGGCAGCGATCGCGAATGCATTCGCGAAGGCCATCTCGGTCAACCAGAGCAATGCCGCCGTCAGCCAGATCAAGCAGGCGATCGTGCAGCTCGACGCCGAGATCGGCAAACTCCGCCCGACCAACCCCAACCGGGCGACACTGGTCCAGCAGCGCAACTCGCTCAGCGGCAGCCTCGGTGATCAGAGCATCGCCTCGATCGTTCAGGCAGCTGCCCCGGACAGCGCCGCGATCGGCCCGCACCGTCGACGCTCGGTGGAGCTGGGTCTGCTGATCGGAGTCCTGCTCGCGTTTGGCGCCGTGATGCTACTGGAGGGTTTCGACCGGCGCCTGCACACGGCCGAGCAGCTCGAGGCGATCGCCGATGTGCCGCTGCTGGCGACGATTCCCAGCTCGGCGTTCTCCGACAAGCTCGATACCGGCGCCGTCGACGAAGAGGCATTCCAGATGCTGCGGACGTCGCTGACCTATTTCACGGACGAAGACTCGCTGACAAGCGTGCTGGTCGCGAGCGCCGCCGAGAAGGAAGGTAAGAGCACGGTCACTGCCCGCCTGAGCCTGGCCGCTGCGAAGGCTGGCATGAACGTGATCATGGTCGACGCGGACATGCGCCGCGGTGGCAGCAGCAAGAAGTTCAACCTGCGGTCCGACAGCGGACTTACGGGGGTGCTGCTGGGCAGTACGCAGCTTGAGGAGGCGCTCGTCGACTGGCAGCTGCCCGCCAGCCACGACACCGGACGCTTGCGGATTCTGCCAGCCGGCCCCACACCGAGCAATCCTTCGGCACTACTCGGCTCCGAGCAGATGCGCCGGTTGGTTACCAGGCTCGAGCACATGTCCGACCTCGTGATCGTCGACTCGCCGGCGGCGCTCGCAGTCAGCGATACGATGCCGCTGATGCCGGTCGTCAGCGGCATCGTGGTGGTTGCGCGCATCGATCAGTCCGCTAGCGACAGCATCCGCCATCTGCTGAAGATCATCGCCGCCGCCCGCGGCAAGGTCCTCGGCCTGGTCGCCACCAGCATCGGCGGGGACGGCTACTACAGGTACTCGAAGAAGTACTACACGGGCGAGGACGGTCGCAGCCCTCGGCAGCACGACCGCGCGGCCGAGCAGCAGGTCTAGGCGGGCTGCCGCAATTGCTCGTAGAGCCGGTGGTAGCTGCGGGCGCCGGCGTCGACGTCGAAGAGCTCACGGGCGGCCAGCCGACACCGCTGCGCGATCCCGGGCTCGGCAGCCAGCGACCGCGCGGCCTCGGCCGCTGCGCGCAGCGCGCCCGCGTCAGCGCCACGCAGCGTGACACCAACGCCGTAGCGTCCGACGATCGCCGCCAGATCGCCAGTGCTCGCGCTCACGATGACCGGCATCCCCGCCGCCAGGTGCTCGGCGAAGCGCGTCGGCGCGGAAGCGATCTTCGAGGACGCGTCGGCGCACAGGCAGATGCCGATATCCCCGGCATGCAGCGCCGCCGGCACCGCGGCCGGCGGCAGCTCCCGCGCGTGCGCTTCCAGCCCCGGGGCAGCGCCAAGCGCGCGGGCCGCCAGCGCCTGCTGGCGCGTGATCACCTCGAACGGCAGGCCCAGCTCGGCGGCCAGTGCGACCGCCACGTCGAAGCGGTACCAGGTGCCGATCGAGCCGCACCACACCGCGTGCGGACCGTCGGCACGCGGCTGCGTGTCTGCGAACGCGGCGATCTCGGCGCAGGTCGGGATCACGGCGACCGGTTTCGCCCGAGCGCCGATCCAGCGCTCGATCTGAGGCACTGACGCTTCCGTTAGCGTCACAACCGCGTCGGCCGAGCGGTAGAACCAGCGCTCGCAGCGTTTGGCCAGCTGGTAGAGCGGGCCTTGCGGCCAGATCCCGCCCTCGACCCGCTCATCCGCCCAGAAGCCACGGATATCAAACAGCAGCTTGCCACCGGTCCAGCGCCTTGCCAGGCACGCGATCAGCGCCGGCACGTCGCTGCGAACGTGTACGAGATCAGGACGGCCGTGGCGAACGACGCTGCCGAGCAGCGTCCGCACTCCGGCCGCGACATCGAGCAGTGTCGAGAACACCGGCGGCCGCCGGTGGTAACGCTGTGGCAGCCAGCGGATGCCCTGGGCACGCAGCTCGCGGTCCAGCGTGGCAAGCTCCGCGCCGGGCTTCTCGAACGAGATTAACGTGATGTCGTGGTCGTGCGCGAGCCGCGTGAGGTAGGCCAGCACCTGCGAGCGTCCCAGCGGCTCGGACATGCCGTCGTAGGAGATATACGTGACCCGTGACCTGTCCGCGGTAACACGGGGCTGGTTCGGCTTGGTACGCTGTGCGCTCACGTGGCGGGGCATCCTGTAATCAAGGTTTCAGCACTGACAGCCTATCCCGTCAGCGTGGCCAGCGCGCGGGTGCGCATCGCCGCATTCAGTCCGTTCCTGGCCGAGCAGGGCATTGCGCTCAGCCACCGGCCGAGCTTAAGCGAAAGCGATTACCGGCTGTTGGCAAGTAGCACGACGCCGCCGGTCAAGGCAGCGGCTGTGCTGCGCGCCAGCGGGCGCGCAGCCCGCGACGTGCGCACGGCACACAAGGCGCGCACACCCCAGACGCGAGCCCTGCTGCTCGTGCATCGGCTGCTCGCGCCGTTGCCGCTGCCGGGCTTCGAGCCGCCGCGCGGGCTCGATGTCTACGACTTCGACGATGCGCTGTTCCTCGGGTCGGTCGCTGCCGTCAACCGACGCTTCGCCTGGGTCAAGCAGGAGGCGCGCCGCGCCTGCAGCTATATGCGGAGCGCACGGCTCGTGATCGCCGCCAATCGGTACCTCGCCCAGCCGGCCGCACAGCTTGCCCGCCGGGTCGAGGTGATTCCCTCCTGCGTGGATCCGACGATCCAGCCGCTGCGGCAGCACGGCGAGCACGAGACCGTCACGATCGGCTGGATCGGCTCAAGCTCGACAGTCGCCTACCTGCAGCCGTTGCTTGAGACGATCGCCGCCTTGCACGCGCGCGATCCCCACGTCCGGCTGGTCGTGATCGGCGCCGACAGCGGGATGCGCGCCGGCTGGCTGGAGCATCGCCCGTGGTCATTGGAGCGTCAGCCGGCGGACCTTGCCGGCCTTGACGTCGGCGTGATGCCGTTGCCGGACGATCCCTGGACTCGCGGCAAGTCTGGCTACAAGCTGTTGCAGTACTTCGCCGCCGGTGTGCCGGCGGTCGCCTCGCCGGTCGGCGTGAACGCTGAGTTGCTGGCGCAGGGCCGGGGCCTGGCGGCCACGACGCCAGCCGCATGGCAAGTGGCGCTGACGGAGCTGATCGAGGACGCGGACGGACGCCGGCAACGCGGGGCACTCGCCCGCGCCTTCGTCGAGCAGCGCTACTCCTACCAGCGCTGGGCACCCGAGCTTGCCGCCCTGCTGCAGAGCCTTGCTTAGCGATCCCAGGTTAGGCGGGACAGCACGCTGATGTCAAGAAGGATTGCCTGGCGCGGGCTCGTCGTCACGGTAGGAGGCGACAAGTTCGTCCGTCACCAAGTGCCCAGGGACGCCCGACAGCACGGGGAAGCCTGGGGCTGAGGCTTGTCGGGAGCGTGATCCTGTGATGCTGATCAGGATATCGTTCCGCTTTCACCAGCCGCGCTCGCGGAGGAAGACCTCCAAGGTGAGCAGCGTCCACAGGGCGTGGCCGTGACCGGCCTGGCCGGAGCGATGCTCGGCCAGCAGCGCGTCGAGCGCGTCGCCTTGCAGGTGCTTGCGCACGCGCGCGTCCGCGCCCAGCATCGACTCGGTGTAGACCTGCAGATCCTCGCGGAACCAACGGTCCAGCGGCACCCCGAAGCCACGCTTCGGGCGCTCCAGGAGCTCAGGCGGCAGCAGGTCGGCGACGGCATGCTTCAGGACTCGCTTGAGCGACAGCCCGCGCGCTTTCAGGCTTGGCGGCAGGCGCGCGACGAACTCGAGCAGCTCGGTGTCGAGGAACGGCGAGCGTACCTCCAGGGCGTGCGCCATGCTGGTGCGGTCCATCTTGACGAGCAGGTCGTCAGGCAGGTAGGTCTCGAGGTTGAGCGCCAGCAGCCGGTCGAGTGTCCGCGCCCCCGCCGTCTGCTGCCAGCGGCGCGCATAGTCTGTGCGCCCCCAGTTGTCGGGCTCCGCCAGCAGACGCTGGCGCCAGCTCTCGGGCACGTAGCTGATCCAGCCGAGGTAGGCGTCCGGCAGTCCCTGCTCGACCTCGCTTGTGAACCGCTGCAACCGCCCGACGCGGCCATGGGCCCAGCGCGCGGGTAGTTGCGCGATCCCCCGCCACTCGAGCTCGCGCACGGACGCCGGCACGTGCAGCGTCGCATCGACGGCGACACCGGCCGCGAAGCGCTCGTAGCCCGCGAACGACTCATCGCCGCCGTCGCCGGAAAGGGCAACCGTGACCTCGCTGCGCGTCACCTCGTTCAGCAGGAAGGTTGGGATTGCGCTGGAGTCGCCGAACGGCTGGTCGTGGTGGTGAACCAGTCGTTGCACCAGCTCGACCGCCTCGGGCTTCACGACCTCGACGTGGTGTTCGGTGCCGAAGCGCTCCGCCACGAGCTGCGCGTACGGGCGCTCGTCGAAGCCGTCGCGGTCGTCGAAGCCGATCGTAAAGGTCTTCACCGGCTGCTCCACCATCCCGGCCATCAGCGCGACGATCGCACTCGAGTCGACGCCACCGGAGAGGAACGCGCCCAGCGGCACGTCGGCGACCAGTCGGCGGCGGATCGCCCGCGCCAGCAACCGGCGCACCTCTCGTGCAGCTTCGTCGGGAGTGATGTCGTAGCTCCAGACGCCCTCCGTGGCTCCGGGCACCGGCAGCGTCCAGTAGCGCTCGATCCGCGGCTCGCCGCCGGGCTCGAGCGTCAGCACGTGGCCGGGCGGCAAGCTCCTTACGCCAGCGAAGAAGGTCTCTGGCGACGGCACGTAACCGAACGTCAGATAGGCGGGGATCGCCCGCGGGTTCAGCTCGGCGGCAACCGCGGGGTGCGCCAGCACCGACTTGATCTCCGAGCCGAACACGAATCTGCCGCCGCTACACCAGTAATGGAGCGGCTTGACGCCGAGGCGGTCGCGTCCGAGCAGCAGCCGCTCACGACGCTTGTCCCAGATCGCGAAGGCGAACATGCCGTCGAGCTTGCGTGCGAGGCTGACCGCATCGTGGTCCTCGGCCAGGTGCGCCAGCACCTCGGTATCGCCACTCGACGAAAGCGTGTGCCCACGCTGGCGAAGCTCGCCCCGGAGCCCGGCGAAGTTATAGATCTCGCCGTTCAGCACCGCGCCGATCGTGTGGTCCTCACTCGTCATCGGCGGATCGCCGGTTACGAGGTCGATGATCGACAGGCGGTTCTGGCCGATCACCCCGCGGCCGCCGTTGAACCAGCCCTCGGCATCCGGGCCGCGGTGCCGCTGAGTGGCGAGCTGTAAGCGAACGGCGTCGACCAGGGAGTCAGGGGTAACATCGACCGCACCGGTGATGCCACACATGCTCCGTACGATACAGACATTGCAGGCGCGATAGCGCAATGTGCGGAATCGCTGGCATCTTTACTGCTGACGGTCCCCCGATCAACCGTGACGCACTTGCCGCTATGGGGGCGGCGATTGCACACCGTGGGCCCGACAGTGAGGGCACGTTCGTTCATAATGGCCGGCCGTCAGTTGGGCTGCTAAACCGTCGGCTCGCGATCATCGATATCAGTGGCGGCGACCAGCCGATCACGGTCGAAGATGGCGCGTTCACAATCGTCTACAACGGCGAGCTGTATAACACCGCCGAGCTGCGCCACGAGCTCGAGCTCGGAGGGCAGCGGTTCCATACCCGGTGCGACACCGAGGTCATTGTGCGCGGCTACGCCGTCTGGGGAACAAGCGTGCTGGACCATCTCGACGGCATGTGGGCATTTGCGATCTGGGATGCGCGGCGCCACAGCCTCTTCCTCTCACGCGACCGGCTTGGCATCAAGCCGCTGGTCTATGCGCACGTACATGGCTCCACGGTGTTCGGATCGGAGATCAAGGCCCTGGTCGCCTCCGGGCTGGTGCAGCCGCGGCTTGAACCGACCGCGTTGCCCCATTACCTCTCGGCCTTCGCGGTCCCCGAGCCACTGACGATGCTGGCGGGTGTCAGGCGCCTGCCCGCCGGGCATGCGCTGCTACTCGACTCCGACGGTCCGCACGAGTGGGAGTACTGGGACTGCGCGTCGGAGGAGGAGCAGGACCGTGGCGCAGCCGCATACCGAACTGAGATCGCAGAGTTGCTCGAGGACTCGGTGCAGCGCACGCTCGTCAGCGACGTGCCGGTCGGCGTGTTGCTTTCCGGCGGCGTCGACTCACGCCTGCTGGCAACCTACGCGGCCCGGCACAGCGACCGGCTCCAGACCTTCACACTCGGCTTCGACGATCCGCGCTACGACGAGCGTCCGTCGGCGCGGGTGGTCGCGTCCAAGCTTGGCACGGAGCATCACGACGACGTCATGGACATAGAAGCTGGCGCCGCGGCGTTGCCGAAGCTGATTGAGCGCTACGACGAGCCCGGCCAGTCGCTGATCCAGACGAGCTTCATCTCTGGGTTCGCGCGCCAACACGTCACGGTGGGCCTTTCTGGCCTCGGGGGTGACGAGCTCTTCTCGGCGTACCCGACGCACGTCGCAGTGAACTTACTGGCACGCTTCGATGCCCTCACCGGTCCGCTCCGGCCTCTCGCAACCGCAGCACTCGCGAGAACTCCGTCGCAGCGGTTGAGACGTCTCGCCGAGCTGTCAGCGATGGATCCGGATCGCCGGGTTACAGACCAACTCTTCCACCAGACCTCCTCGTCGCTGCGCAGCGACCTGCTCAGCGACGAGATTGCCTCCGAGCTTGACCTTGCAGCCCCAGTGACATACCTCGCGGATTGGCTTGCACGGTCACGCAGCCGCGACCCATTGAACCGCGTTCTGTACCTCTACATCAAGACTTACCTGCCGAATGAGCTGCTGCGTGCAACCGATGCAATGTCAATGCTGCATTCGTTTGAGCTGCGCGTGCCGTTCCTCTGCCATCGCCTGGTCGAGCGAGCGATGGAGATCCCGGCCCAGCACAAGATGCGCCTGACGAAGGGCAAGCTGCTGCTGCGTGAGATCGCCCAGCAGGCACTGCCGTTGGCGACGGCGGACGCTAAGCAGGGGTTCTCGCCGCCGCTGTCGGGCTGGCTGCAAGGCACGCTGGGAGCCCAGGTCGCCGAGCTGCTGGCTCCGGATGTGGTGCGTCGCCGCGGGCTGTTCGACCCTGCGGTAGTCGCGCAGACCGTGCGCCGTGCACGGGCCGGCGAAGATCGGATTGTTCCAGCCGCGATGATGCTCTACTGCTTCGAATCATGGGCACAGAGCTGGCTTGACTGCCGGCAAGCGGATGCAGCGGTGCGACCCGCCGTACCGGTCGACATCACGACCGACGAACCCGCGACCGGCGCCCCTGAGCTCTCGGTGGTCATCGTCAGCTGGAACACACAAGCACTGACACGGTGCGCGCTGCAGTCGCTACGCGATCATCTTGCGGTGGTGCGGCATGAGGTCATCGTCATCGACAACAACTCCAGCGATGACAGCGCCGACATGGTGGCACGCGAGTTTCCTGAGGTGAAGCTCATCCGTAACGGCGAAAATGTCGGCTTTGGCCGAGCTAACAACCAGGGCATGCACATCGCCCGCGGCGAGTGGCTGCTGTTGCTGAACAGCGACGCCCAGCTGATCGACGATTCGGTTGCCAGGGAGTTCCGGAAGGTCCGTGCCGACCGTCAGATCGGTGCTGCCCACTGCCGGCTGCTGTCGCCGGACGGGTCGCTGCAACACACCGTCTACAGGTTCCCGAGCCTGAAGCTCACCGCCCTCGATAATCTCGGCCTGCATAAGCTGCTGCCGTGGGTGCGCGGCGCTGACCTCCTCGGCGGCTACTGGGCCCAGGACGAGGACCGCGATGTCGACTGGGTCGCCGCGGCGTTCATGCTCGTCCGCCGCGAGGTGTTCGAGGAGACCGGCGGCTTCGATGAGAGCATCTTCATGTACGGCGAGGATCTCGATTGGTGCTGGCGGATCCATGATCGCGCCTGGCGCATCCGATATCTCGCAAATGCAACCGTGTTGCATCACGATCACGCAAGCTCCGACATCCTCTGGGGCCAGCAGCGGATCGATGAGTGCCTGCAAAGGGCCCATGAGCTCGTCGCGCGACGCAAGGGCCGTCTCTACGCCGTGACGATGCTGGCGATGACGATCCTGGGCGCAGCCCTGCGCCTCGGTTACTACCGTGGCCGTGCAGGCGTGCCGCTGCCCGGTCGTCAGCGTTACCGCGCGATGCTGCCCTACCTAAGCCAGGTCCTGCGTAGTCTGCGAGGGATAGCAGCGCGCCCAACGACGGGAGCGAAATGACGCGGCGCATGCCCGCGAAGGGTTGGATCTAGTCGTGCACGTCAGCGTGCTCAATGCGGAGCTGGCGGCCTACCGATATGTCGTCCTTACCCGCGGTCACCAGCCGGCACGATGAACGTATTGCTGATCGGGCCGTCGGGGCATGGCGGCGAAGGCATCTACGTCAACGCCCTCGAGGCGGATCCTCCAACCGGCGTCGATTATGACGTGAGCGCCGACTTTCACCGCTCGGCGCGGCACGCGCACTGCCTGATCGGGCGCGAGGTCGCGCTCAACCGGCTGGTTCACCGGCTTGCGATGCCGGACATCGGCATGCGGGCGCTGAGCCTAGACCCCGGCTACGACCTCGTGCACGTGCACGCCCACCCGGTTTACCTACGCGGGTTGCGTGACACGCCGTTGGTCATGAGCGAAGGCTCCTGCTCCGCGGTGTATCTGGGTGACTACCTCGGCTGGAGCAAGCGCCATCTCGCATCCGCCTACGCACGCAGCCGGCGTCTCTATCGTGCGGTCAGCGTTCACGACCGGCTGCTCGCGCTCTCAGCCGTGCGCCGCGTCTACGTGTTCTCCCAGTGGGCGCGCGAGATCAACATCCGCTGGGGTGCGGACCCAGCGAAGCTGAGCGTGATCTACCCCGGCTTCGACATCCCGGTCCTGCCGCAGCGGCCGACGCAGCGGCCGTTCACGTTTCTGTTCGTCGGCACTGATTTCGAGCGTAAGGGCGGCTACGACGTGGTCGAGGCGTTTGCGCGCCTCAGCGCCGAGATCGAAGACGTACGCCTGCTGCTCGCGGGATTTGACCCGCACATGCCCAATCCCGATCTGCAGCGTCATGCCTGGGTTTCGCCATCACGACGTGCCGCCGTGAGCGAGCTACTCAGCGGCCTGATCGCAGGCGGCCGTGCGAAGCTGATCGGCCCGGTCAGCCACGAGCATATGGTCGCCGATGTCTTTCCCGCCGCGGACGCCTTCGTCATGCCGACGCTTGCCGAAGGGTTCGGCTTTGTGCTGGTCGAGGCGATGTCTTTCGCGCTGCCCGTGATCACCAGCGACGTTGGTCCCGCGCGTGAGATCGTCGATCCAGGACGCACCGGGACGATCGTCCCGCCAGCCAACGTGCAAAACCTCACCGAGGCGATGGGCCGGCTTGCCACTCACCCTGGACTTGCCAGCGAGCTTGGGCGTGCCGGGCGCGAACGCTTTCTGCGGCAGTTCACGCGCGAGCGCTTCCGCGATGAGCTCGGCAAGCTGTATCGCGAGGCGGTGGAAGCAGGATGAGGCAGCTGCTGATCGTCGCCTACTACTTCCCGCCGCTGGGCGGCATCGGCAGCCTGCGCATCGTGCGGCTTGCGAGTCATCTGGCCGAGCACGACTGGCGTGTGACCGTGCTCGCTCCGGCCAACGGCGCCTACACGCGCGACCCGACGCTCACGTTCCCGGAGAAACAGGTGGTTCGCAGTCGCGCGCTTGAACTGAGCCGCGCCGCTAAACGCGTGCTGCGCACCGGCGGCGACGATGTCCAGGCCGCCCAGGTCGCCGGCCTCAAGCTGCAGCTAAGGCGCCTCGCCCATGACTGGCTGTACTTCCCCGATCCTCAAATCGGTTGGTATCCGCCGGCACTACTCAGTGCCCAGCAATCGCTGCAGCACAAGCGCTTCGATGCAATCTACTCTTCGTCGTTCCCGATTACTGCCCATCTGATCGCCCGTACGCTGCATCGGCGTTGGCGGATCCCGTGGGTCGCGGAGTTCCGTGACCCTTGGTCGGACATGCTCCCGGCCGGCACGGTCCAGCGACGCCGCGCGATCCGCCTCGAACGGCAGATTGGACGTGCATGCGACGCTGCGGTAACCGTCTCGCCGTCATGGGCTGCGATGTACGAACGGCGCTGGCAGCGGCCGGTCACGGTGCTCCGCAACGCGCACGACGGGCAGCTGGTCGCCTCCTCCGCCGGCCGCGAACGCGACGATGAGCTCGTGCTCGGATATCTCGGCAGCTACTATCCGCAGACTCAGAGCTTGCAGCCGCTGTGGACCGAGTTGGCGCAGATGCGTGCCCAGGGCGAAACGAAGCTGCCTCGGATCAAGGTCATCGGCAATCTGGATCCTGCTTTCGCGGCGCAGGCAGACGCCGCTGGGCTCACCGACCGGGTGACGGCTACGGGCACTCTCCCCCACGAGCAAGCAGCCGCCGAGCTGCTGTCGTGCTCGGCGCTGCTCATCGCCGGCCCGACGGATGCGAGCGGGCTCATGCGCGGGCAGATCGCCGCCAAGCTCTACGAGTACCTCGCCACTGATCTACCGATCATCTACATCGGTGATCCCGGTGCCGATGCGGCGCGCCTGCTCGCCGCCTTTCCTGCCACAGCCATTGTCCCGACCGGCGATCAGGCGACCCTACGCCTCACGCTCACGACGCCGCTCGCTCCCGCCACGCGTAACGTCGGAGCCCTCAGCGCCCGCTCACAGACACAGCTCCTCGCCAGGCTGCTCGACTCGATAGCACAGTCTGAAGCACCTGCGGCGGATCCAGCCCATGTCCGTTGAGTCAGCAGATGTCACCGGCGCAGATCGCTCAGGCGACGCTCCTCCGGAAAAGCCACACTTCACCGCGCGCCGGCTGGCGCGTGCGTCCCTCGGTCAGGGGCTGGCGACGATCTGGAGCGCCCTGCTCGGCTTCTTCACTGCTCCGTTCATGATCCGGCACCTAGGCGTCTCCCAATACGGTGTGTTCGCACTGATTGCGATCATCAGCGGCGTCGTCTCGAACCTAGAGTTCGGCTTCGGCCACGCCACCATCAGGTTCCTCGCCCATGCGCGCGCAAGCGACGATGCCGAGGCCGAGCAGGCCGTGCTCAGTAACTCGCTGCTCGTGTTCCTGCCGGCATCGCTGTGCGCCGGCGTGCTGGTCTATCTCGGGGCACCCTTCATCGTTCAGAACCTCGCTCACGGCCCGTCCAGATTGCACTACGTCTTCCTCAACGCCATCCGGATCTCCGCACTGGTCCTTGTATTCTCGTTCCTCAGCTCACTCATCGCATCATCGCTGCAGGCGCTTGGACGGTTCAAGTTCCTCATCCACATGAATCTGGTTGGCGGTACCGTCGTTTCGCTCACGTCGATCTCGATCGTTGTGTGTGGTGGCAATCTCGTCGCTGTGCTGATCGGCGAAGTCATAACACTTGGTCTTGGGACAGCGGTCCAGCTTCTGGTTCTAGCGAACGCAACAGTCGCGAGGCTGGTACCGCGACTCTACCGAGCCAAGTTCGCGGAGATGCTGAGCTACAGCGGCTACACACTGCTAGCTGGCGTCGGCAGCGAGTTGCTCACGCAAATTCCCACGGCGGTATTGGCCGCCTACACCTCAACCGCCGAGCTTGCCAGCTTCTCGGTGCCGCGCACTGTTCTCGCTCAGGTCGACAATCTGATCTCGTCTACCAGCCTCGGCTTCCTGCCTTTCGTGAGCGCCGAGTCCGCCGGCAATGAGCAGCGGCGGATGATCGCGGTCTACATCGCGAATCTCAGGCTCACGATCTTGGCGCTTGGGCTTCCGATCTGCCTGCTTGCAGCGTTCGCGCACCCTCTGCTCGCCGCCTGGATCTCGCCGACGTTCGCGACCTCCGCGAGCTGGCCGCTGCGCTGGTGCGCCGGAGCCTCTTTATTCTGGGGGCTGGGCTCCGCCCCGTCTGACGTGGCACGCGGTTCAGGACGACCGTCGCTGGTCAGCACCTACACACTCGTTGGAGCGACAATCACGATCGCCCTAGCGTTCGTCCTGACTCCAGGCTGGCATGCGGCTGGCACCGCCGCAGCGATCTGCCTGGGTGGCGCCATCATCAATGTGCCCTACATCTTCTTCGTACCCAAGCGAATCGCTCAGCTCAGGCTGGTCACGCTCGCCAAGCGGCTCGCGGGACCTTTGCTGGCCTTTATCGTGATTGCTGCAATTACTGCCGGTGGGCTATTTGTCGCCGACACCTTGGTTGGCGCGTTGCTCACTGGCGCAGTCGGCATCTGCCTTTATCTGCTGCTGCTGTTCAAGCTCATTCTCGACACCAATGAAAAGTCAGCGATTGTGTCGGCCTTCAGTCGCCTGGCGAGCTAACGCGAACAAATTCAGCTGCTGCGACCGACAGTCGGCGCTCAGATTATGATTGATTACTCACATCGTGTTAACTGGTGTAGCTAGTTGCAAACCTACGTGATCAGCCTCAAGCGCTCAGTCGTGCGTCGGCAGCGCATCGAGGCCGAGCTAACTGCACATATGATGCCGTTTACGTTCGTTGATGCGGTCGACGGCCGGACGCTATCGGCTGCAGCGCGCAAGCGGCTAATCGACCAGGAAGCGGTAGCACGATCCCCAGAGTGGCTGACCGATGCTGCGCTTGGTTGCTCACTGAGCCACCGACTCGCCTACGGGAAACTGCTCGAATCAGGTGAGCACGCCGCCTTGATACTGGAAGACGACGTCCGGCTGATGGACGATCTGCCGGTGCTGCTCGAGCAGGTCGAGCCGCTGATGGACACAGGCGAGGTGCTCTTACTGAACTTTCGCAGCTTCGCGCCGTGCCGCCTGCATCTTGGCGACGCCGTCCAGGTCGGTCGATACCAGCTTATGCGACCGGTGACAATGCGTAGTGTGATCTCAGCCGCCGGCTATGTCATCGGCGCTGACGTTGCAGCACGGATGTATGAGGAAGTCATACCAGTGAGCCTGACCGCCGACTCCTGGGCTGATCACATCGACCGCGGCCACCTTGATGCGCTGCGCTGCGTGCTACCGCGACCGGTCGAACATACCGACGTGGAAAGTACCCTCGGCTACAGTGACCGGTCGGCGCTCTACAGCGCCGTGCGACACATACGGATCTGGCCGCTTCCAGCGCTACGTGCCGCCAACCGGCGCCGGATTGCGCGCCGCATGACCCGCGTCGAGCTTGTCGACTGAAAGCTCGACATCTGAGTTAGGCTCAGCGATGACCGGATGTTTGCCGGGCCAGCGGCGATCCCGCAGACGTGCCGACCTGGGCGGGCTGGTCGTCATGCTCGATCTGTACTGGTCCGCTCTGCGCGTGCCCGCTAATCGTGGCACGCCCATCGTCGTCAAGCACACTCCGCGTCTGCATCTGCTCGACCGGCCCAAGCCGCGTCGAGGTTTCGAACTGCCACATCAGCACGATGGCGGCACCGACGCACACCCCGCCGGTGAGCAGGATCCAGCCGGTACCGGCCTGCGCGACCCCGATCGTGATGCCGCAGAGCACAAGCTGCACCGCGGCCAGCGTGAGCGCCACCTTGCGGGGCGTGCCCAGGACGCGGCGAAGCCGGTGGGTCGTGTGGTCCCTGCCGCCGGAGAGCACCGGCCGGCCGGCCCGCGAGCGTGAGACCGTCACCAGCGTGGTGTCGAAGATCACCAAGCCGACCAGCAGCGCCGCGACCACCACGCCGGAAGGCCCGAAATACTCGCGGCTGACCGTGGTCATCGTCATCGCCGCGGCGATCAGACCCAGCGGCAGACTGCCACCATCGCCCATGAAGATCTTCGCTGGTCGCGAAAGGTTCCAGGGCAGGAAGCCGACGCAGGCCCCGGCAGCGGCGAGGCACAGGGTCGCCGGCGCACGCTGATTCGAGATCAACGCCAGTCCGGCGGCGCCAAGCGCCGAGGCTGCCGCCGTCGACGCGGCCGCCCCATCCATGTTGTCCATCAGGTTGAAGGCATTCATCAGCCCGAGCATCCAGAAGATCGTCAGCGCTGTATCGAGCGCCCGCACGTGGAACACCGCCCAGCCGAGGCCGGCGTGGACGAACCAGACCGCCAGCGCCATTTCGACGCCGACACGCAGCAGGATCGGCAAGTTCACGCGGTCGTCAAGCGTGCCCAGCGCCCATACGGTCACGCCGCCGATCACGACGGGCGCGTAGCGCCCATGCAAGCCCCCGGCTGCGATTCCGATGAGGATCCCACCGAGGATCGCGGCTCCACCCAGATACGGCGTCGGTCGCTTATGTCCCTTGTAGCCGGTCGGCAGATCCAGGAAGCTCGTCTTGACCGCGATGCGGATTGCCAGCGGGACTAGCAGATACGTCGCAATCGCCGCGGCCAGGCCCGCAACGACCGCATGCATCAGCCCACGCTTTCGATCGCGGACCCCGCACCCGTGCCACTCAGCCCCGTCATCCGCTCGCGCTCGTAAGCGATCACATCGTCGATCGCGTCGTCGAGCGTCAGCTGCGGCTCCCAGCCGGTCAGCTCCCGCAGCGCCGAGGTGTCGGGGCGCCGCGCGCCAAGCTCTTCGAAGCCAGGCGCGTATGCCTGTTCGTAGGGGACCATCCGGATTTCAGAGCTGCTGCCGGAGTGCTCGATCACGCGCCGGGCAAGATCGACGATCGTCACCGGCGATGTGCTACCGATGTTAAACGTGCGGCCGTTGGCCTGCTCGTTTCCGGCCAGCAGCAGCAGTGCTGCGACCGTGTCCTGAACATGGGTGAAGCAACGCGTCTGCAGGCCGTCGTTGTAGACGGTCAGATCGTCGCCCCGCAGCGCCTGGCGCACGAACCGTGGCAGCACCATCCCGTACATCCCCGTCTGGCGCGGGCCAACGGTGTTAAACAGCCGCACGACCGTTGCGTGCGCGCCGCGTTGGCGATAGTAGCCGCTGATCAGTGCTTCGCCGAAGGTCTTGGAGATCGCGTAGGTCCAGCGCCCCTTCGCCGGCGAGCCGATCACCAGATCGTCCTGCTCGGTGAGCGCGTGGCGACTCTGCTTGCCATAGACCTCGGAGGTCGAGGTGAACAGAACCGGCACGTTATAACCCGCGGCGGCGTGCATCACGACGTTACTGCCACGGACGCCTTGCATCAGCGTTCTCAGGGGTTCGTTCACCACCATCTGGACGCCGACCGCAGACGCTAGGTGGAAGCACCTCGACGCTGACTGCATCAGATCGTCGACGACGTCGGCGTCGGTCACGGATCCGTGTACGAAGCTCACATCATCGTGCTCGCAGAGACGCTCGACGTTCTCGGCCGTCCCGGTGGAGAGATCGTCGAGGATCACGATCTCCTCGTCGCAGCCTTGGGCGATCAGAGCCTCGATCAGATGCGAGCCGATGAAGCCGGCGCCGCCGGTCACGAGGACGTGCGCCCCGCCCAGGCGCGGTGTCTTGGCGGAAGCCCGGGCCCCGGGCGCGACGGCCCCGGGCGCGACGGCCCCGGGCGCGGCGGCGGCCGGCCCCACGGTCGCAGCGCCGTCGAGCGTCGGCGACGACGGCACGGACGACATGATCCCCGGCAAGGACGATTCGCGGCGATCCTCCTGCTCCGCGAAGTAGGCGACCGTGCGCCGGATGCCCTCACTGAGCCCGACGACAGGCTCGTAGCCCAAATCTTCGCGCGCTGCGCTGATGTCCGCCCGCGAGTGCTTGACGTCCCCGGTACGCGCCGCGCCGTGGTTGATCGGCAGATCGCTACCAACCGCATCGCGCAAGCGCTCGACGATCTCGTTCAGGCTGACACCACCGCCGCAGGCGATGTTATACACCCGCCCACCGATGCCCGGCGCCCTGGCAGCCGCGAGGTTCGCGTCCACGACGTTCTCGACGTAAGTGAAATCGCGCGATTGCAGGCCGTCGCCGAAGATCGTCGGCGACTGGCCGTGGCGAAACGCCAGGATGAATCTCGGGATGACGGCAGCGTACTCCGAGCGCGGATCTTGGCGCGGGCCGAAGACGTTGAAGTACCGCAGCGACACTGTCTCCAGGCCGTAAACCTCGTGGAAGCTGTGAGCGTAGCTCTCGCCGGACAGCTTCGCGACCGCGTACGGCGAGATTGGCAGCGGCTGCATCGTCTCGCGCTTCGGCAGCTCGCGATTCGCGCCGTAGATCGAGGATGAGGACGCGAGCACGACGCGTCGTACCTCCGCGTCGCGCGCGGCGATCAGCACGTTCAGCGTGCCGGTGGCATTGACATCGTGGGTGCTGACCGGATCCGCAATCGAACGCGGCACCGACGGCAACGCCCCGAGGTGGAAGATCAGCTCGCAGCCGGCTGCAGCTTGCGCGACTGCCGCAGCGTCGCGCAGATCCGCTTCGACCAGCTCGATGTCCTCAACGACGTCTTCGAGGTTGGAGCGCCGGCCCGTCGCGAAGTTATCCAGTACTCGCACGTCGCAGCCCTCGACAAGCAACCGCGCCACGATGTGTGAGCCGATAAAGCCAGCCCCACCAGTTACTAACGCTCGCAAAGTCGCATCCCCAAGTTCTCACCGGCAACCCCCGACTGCTGCAGCTCACCGATCTTAGTCACTCCACGCTAAGACAGAACTGTGCAGCCGCTCACACCCCAGTGATCGACCGCATCATCGTAATCTGCAGCAGGCAAGCTGCGCGCGTTAATCTAACATCCGGTGTATCGGCAGGGCTTGGCCTCACAGGGTGAAGCTTCGCGTCGCCGCGTTCACCGCGGCAAGCCGGTGAGAGCAGCCGGCTTTACAGTCCGAGCTGCTCGCGGATCAGGCGACTGACCTCGGAGCCGTTCGCACGGCCCTTCGTCTCCCGCATCACGTAGCCGACCAGCGGGCCCATCGCCTTCTTGTTCCCGGACTTGATCTCCGCCGCGGCAGACGGGTCGGCCGCAATCCCGGCCGCGACGATCTCCGCAAGCCCGGAGTCCTCGCCGCTGATCGCGGCCAAGCCCTCCCGCTCGACGATTCGCTCGGGCTCGCCGCCTTCGGCCACAAGGATGTCAAGCACCTTCCGACCGGCGTCGCGGCTGATCGAGCTCGCGCTCGCCAGCGCCACCAGCTTCGCGAACGCCTGCGGCGTCACCTTCGAGTCGGCGGGATCGCCCTCATCGGGCAGACGCTCGACCAGCGACTGGATCCAGTTGGCGGCGATGAGCGGGTCGACGCCGCCGTCGGCCTGAAGCGCGCTCTCGTAGAAGTCGGCAAGCTCGGCACGGAAGGCAATCTCGCGCGCGCGGTCCTCCGGCAGGTGCAGCTCGCGTGCGAAGCGCTCGGCGCGCGCGGCCGGCAGCTCCGGCAGAGCGTCGCGCGCCGCGGCGATCATCTCGTCGGTGGCAAGCACCGGCACGAGGTCCGGCTCCGGGAAGTAGCGGTAGTCGTGCGCCTCTTCCTTCGTGCGCATCGCCGTCAGCTCACCGGTGGTCGGAGCGAAGTGCATGGTCTGCTGCTCGACCGCGTCGCCAGCCTCGATCAGACCGATCTGGCGCTCGACCTCGGCGTCGATCGCCTGCTGCAGGAAGCGGAACGAGTTCATGTTCTTCAGCTCGGTCTTAACGCCGAGCTCCGTGGTGCCGACGGGGCGCACCGAGACGTTCGCGTCGACGCGCAACGAGCCCTCGGCCATGTTCACGTCGGAGACGCCGAGCGTGCGCATCGTCGTCCGCAGCAGCGTCAGCCAGTCGCGCATCTCGTCGGTCGAGTGCAGGTCCGGCTTGGTGACGATCTCGGCCAGCGGCGTGCCGCCGCGGTTAAAGTCGACGAACGAGCGGTCGGCGTCGCTGATCCGGCCGCTGACGCCAAGGTGCACGAGCTTCGCCGCGTCCTCCTCGACGTGCACACGGACAATGCCGACTTCGCCAAGCCGTCCACCGCTGCACAGCGGCACGTCGTACTGGGAGATCTGGTAGCCCTTCGGCAGGTCGGGATAGAAGTAGTTCTTACGGTGGAAGCGGGAGCGCGGCGCGATCTCGCAGCCGAGCGCCAGCCCGATCATGATCCCGTAGTGGATCGCCTGGGCGTTGACCACCGGCAGCGTCCCCGGCAGGCCGAGGCAGCGCGGGCAGGTGTGGACGTTCGGCTCGTCGCCGAACGACAGCTCGCAGCCGCAGAACATCTTCGTGCGGGTCTTCAGCTGGACGTGGATCTCGAGCCCGATGACGGGCTCGTACTGCACCGTGGTGCTCATGCGGCCACCTCCTCGCGCGCGCGAGAGCCATCGAAGCCGATCGCCTGCTCGAGCGCGTAGGCGGCATCGAGCAGCCGGTTCTCGCTGAACGCCGGGCCAGCGAGCTGCAGGCCGACCGGCAGGCCCTCGGAGAGCCCGACCGGCAGCGAGATCGCCGGCACGCCGGCCAACGACATCGGCACCGTCCAGACATCGTTCAGGTACATCGAGAGCGGGTCCGCGGTCTTCGCACCGAGCTCGAAGGCGACGCCCGGCGTGGTCGGCGTGGCGACGAAGTCGAAGCCGTCGAACGCCTGGCGGAAGTCATCGGCGACCTTCGTGCGAACACGCTGCGCGGTGGCGTAGTAGGCGTCGTAGTAGCCGCTCGAGAGCGCGTAGGTGCCGAGCATGATGCGGCGCTTGACCTCGGCACCGAAGCCCTGCGCGCGGGTCCGGCTGTACATCGTCGTGAGATCCTGATCGCCGGCAACACGCAGGCCGTAGCGAACGCCGTCGAAGCGGGCGAGGTTCGCCGAAGCCTCGGCCGGGGCGATGATGTAGTAGGCGGCAAGCGCGTGCGGCGCGTGCGGCAACTCGCACGGCGCGAGCGTCGCGCCGAGCTGCTCGGCCAGCTTCAGAGCCTGCTCGAAGCCCGCGCGGACACCGGGGTCGAAGCCACCGTCGGTCTGCAGCAGCTTCTCGGGGATGCCGATCCGGACGCCGCGCAGATCCTCGCGCGACGGCACCTTAATCTGCTCGGGGTGCTGCAACGAGGTCGAGTCGTTCTCGTCGCGGCCGATCATGTGCGAGTACAGCAGCGCCGCGTCCCTGACGTCGCGGGTCAGCGGACCCGCCTGATCGAGCGAGGAGGCGAACGCGATCATCCCGTAACGCGAGCAAGTGCCATAGGTGGGCTTCAAGCCCACGAGACCGCAGAACGCGGCCGGCTGGCGGATCGAGCCGCCCGTGTCGGTGCCGATCGCCCACGGGGCGAGGCCGCCGGCGACCGCCGCAGCGCTGCCGCCGGAGGAGCCACCGGGGACGCGCTGACGATCCCAGGGATTCAGCACCGGGCCGAACGCGCAGGTCTCGGTCGAGGAGCCCATCGCGAACTCGTCCTGGTTGGTCTTGCCGAGCAGCGTCGCGCCCGCCCCGAGCAGCTTCTCCACCACCGTCGCCGTGTACGGCGGGCGGTAGCCGGCGAGGATCTTCGAGCCAGCCTGGCTCGGTACGCCATCGGTGCAGAACAGGTCCTTGACGGCCAGGGGCACACCGGCCAGCGGGCCGGTGTGCTGGTCGATGTTCGCGGGCGCTTCGTCGGCGAGCCACGTGTAGGCGTTGCAGTCGTCGGCCGCCGAGCGAGTGCGGTAGGCCTCGAAGACCTCCTTCGCGGACAGCTCGCCGGCCGCGATCGCCTGCGTCAGCTCGGTTGCCGTGAGCGAGATGATGTCCGCGCTCATTCCGCCATTCCTCCTGGGCTCGGGACGCCGAAGCCACCCTGCACCGGCTCCGGGGCAGACGCCAGCGCAACCTCAACCGGCAGTGACTCGTGCGGCACGTCGGCGCGCAGCGCGTTGACGAGATCAACCACGTGTGAGGTGGGCTCCACGCCCGTGAGGTCCAGCTCGCTGATCTGCTCGATGTAGCCGAGCACCTTCGACAGCTCGCCGGCCATCACCTCGGTCTCGGACTCGGTCAATTCCAGTCGCGCCAGCTGCGCGACGTGGTTTACCTGCTCAGGTGAAAGCACACAGCCGATTCTAAGCGGCGGATTGCGCCCCTGCCTCGACCGTTGAGAGATGCATCGTCCGGCAGCAGCTCTCGACCTCGCGGAAGCGGCTCTTGACCCGCAGAGTTACCGCGGCAGGCGCAAAGTCTCGATCTGCGCAGGTGAGTCTGCCGCCGGCACGCCCTCACGACGGAAGGTCAGGTAGATGCCGATGATGACCGCGACAGCAGCCGCCAGCGCCGACCATCTGACGGTTAGCCCACCGGCGCCCACCAGCGCCCGCACCGCCAGCCACACCGTTGCGATCCAGGCAAACGGCGTTTGCAGCAACACAATCACCAGCGGCACAGCCGGCGAGCGCCGCCGCGCGCAGGTCCACCACTCGATGACCCCCAGCACGCCAACCAGCAGCGCCAGCCCGAGCAGGACAGCCGGGCGCGACCCGCCGCCGATGAACAGCACGGCGGCCAGCGCGACCGAGCCGATGCCGTCCAGCCACTCGCCAAGCCCGAGGCGATCAGCGTGAAAACCGGTTCGCACCTTTCGCCTCCCCCATTCCATTCAGCGTCGGCTCAGCGGCGCCAGACCGGCGATCAGCTTGCGTTCGGAGTGGTCGGCGCCGAAGCGGACGACGACCACGTCCCCCGGCTCGAGCCCGATCACGACGCCGTCGCCGAAGCTGGGATGGGTGACGTCCTGACCGATCCCGAAGCTGGGGACCGCGTCCGCACGTTGCCAACGCTCTTTGCCGGCCGAGTCGGGCGTGCGCCCGCCGCCGGCTGCGTCTCCGCCAGCTCCGTCTCCGCCGGCCGCGCGCGAGGCGCCGTAGACACCCGGCCCGTATGCGCTCGATTCGCCGCCGCCGGCGCCCCACGAGGTCAGCCGCCCGCGCGTCCCGTGCAAGCCCGGGGCCGGCTGCTCCTCCTGGTCGGTCAGCCGGTCCGGGATCTCGGCTAAAAAGCGGCTTGGCAGCGAGTAGCCGTGGGCGCCGAAGACCGTGCGCTGGCGCGCGTAGGTGAGGTAGAGGTCGCGCTGGGCGCGGGTGATGCCGACGTAGGCGAGCCGTCGCTCCTCTTCGATCGAGCCCTCATCGATCGCGCGGGAGTGCGGGAAGAGCCCGTCCTCCATGCCGATCATGAAGACGATCGGGTACTCGAGCCCCTTCGCGTTGTGGAGCGTCATCAGCGTCACGAGGCCGACGTCGTCGACGCGCGTGTCGGCATCGGCGACCAGCGACAGCTCCTGCAGGAAGGTGGGCAGCGGAGCGTCGTCGGCAGCGACGTCCGCTCCCGCGTCGCCACCAGCGCCCTGCGCCCCGTCTTCGCTGGCGGCGGCCAGCGGGCCGCCGCCGGACGCGTCGAACTCGGCGGCGACGTTGACGAGCTCCTCGAGGTTCTCGACCCGTCCCTGGGCCTCGATCGTGCGCTCCGCCCGCAGCGCGTCGAGGTAGCCGCTTTGCTCGAGCACCGCCGTCAGCAGCTCGGCCACCGACTGCTCGCTGGCCACACGCTCACGCAGCGCCGCGAGCGTTTCCATGAAGCGGCCGACCGCCTTGATCGCGGCGCTGCCGAGGCCGGGCACGTGCTCGACGTCGGCGGCGACCTCCCAGATCGACTGGCCGCTCGAGTTCGCCCACGACAGCAACTTCGCAACCGAGGTCTGCCCGATCCCGCGCTTCGGCGAGTTCACGATCCGCGTGAAGGCACCGACGTCCTGCGGGTTGGTGAGCACGGTGAGGTAGGCGAGTGCGTCCTTGATCTCCGCGCGCTCGTAGAACTTGGTGCCGCCGATCACCTGGAAGTCGATTCCGGCTCGGACCAGCGTGTCCTGCAGCACGCGGGACTGTGCGTTGGTGCGGTAGAAGACCGCGATCTCGGCCCGGGAGGCACCGGAATCGACCAGCCGCTCGATCTCGCCGGCCACGAAGCGCGCTTCGGCGTGCTCGTCGTCGAGCAGGCGCAGGTGGATCGGGTCGCCGTCGCCAAGCTCGCTCCAGAGCTGCTTGGACATCCGCCCGCGATTGTTCGCGATCACGGCGTTGGCGGCATCGAGGATCGTCTGGGTCGAGCGGTAGTTCTGCTCGAGTCGCACGACCTTCGCGTCCGGGAATTGCTCCTCGAAGCTGAGGATGTTATGGATGTCGGCACCGCGGAAGGCGTAGATCGACTGGTCCGGGTCGCCGACCACGGTCAGGTTGCGCCGCTCGCCCGCGAGCAGGCTCAAGAGCCGGTACTGCACCGGGTTGGTGTCCTGGTACTCGTCGACGAGAATCTGCGTAAAGCTCTCCTGGTAGTGGCGGCGGACGTCCTCGAACAGCTCCAGGACGTTGACCGCGCGCACCAGCAGATCGTCGAAGTCGAGCGCGTTCATGCGGTGCAGCTCGCGCTCGTAGTCGCCGTAGACCTCGGAGACGGTGCGCTCGAAGAACGAGCTTGTCGCTTGCGCGTACGCCTCCGCGTCTTGCAGGTGGTTCTTCGCGTCGGAGATCTGGCTGCCGATCGCCGCCGGCGTGAAGCGCTTGGAATCGACCCCGGCGGCCTCCATGCAGCGCTTGATCAGCCGCCGCGAGTCGGCCTGATCGTAGATCGTGAACTGGCGCGTATAGCCGAGGCGCTCGGCCTGCGCCCGCAGGATTCGAGCGCAGGCGGCATGGAAGGTCATCACCCACATCGCCCGCACGCTGCCGCCGACCAGCAACTCGGCGCGCTCGCGCATCTCGTTCGCGGCCTTGTTCGTGAAGGTGATCGCGAGGATCTCGCTGGGTCGCGCGACCCCGGTCGCGACCATGTACGCGATCCGGTGGGTCAGCACCCTCGTCTTCCCCGAGCCGGCGCCGGCGAGGATTAAGAGCGGCCCGTCGCCGTAGGTGACGGCCTCGCGCTGCGGCTCGTTCAAGCCCGCGAGCAGCTCCTGTACCCGGCGCTCGGTGCCCGTCCGCGCTCCGGCTATGGCCCCGGTTGCAGCTGCGGCTCCGGCCGCGGCGTGCCCGCGTTCCCCGGCTCCGGTTTCTCTATCTTCGCTAGCCACGCTCATCTACTTCAGTTCTACGGTATCGGGCGTGGTGGTCATCACCGACTTGATCCGCGAGCGCTGCGCCTGGGTAGCGGGCAAGGCGACGCATGTGCGACTCGTTCCCGAGGCGATCCCGGCCTACGCCGCCGCACTGCCGCTGGAGCAGCTTGCCAGCCAGCCCGGGTCGTTCGCCCGGCGACGGTAGCTCCGGAGGCGATGCGATGTTTGTCTTTTGCTCCGCGGAGAGCATTGGACGACAGAAACACTACCAGGTATCCTATACGTGTGATGGATTCTGTCGGAGTAGGAACAGGTGTGGACGCTGCAACCTTGCCCGATTTGCTGCGCTATCAGGACCTGCGAGCGTTGAGGCTCACTCGTCATCGTCTCGATCGGCTGCTGGAAGCAGGCGAGTACGAGCGCATCGCGCCTGGTCTGTTCCTGCGTGTCGGGACCGCCGACGACACCACAGCTGCATGGATGGCGATTGCCATAAAGCGGCCAGAGGCAACGATCTGTCTACTCTCGGCCCTCGCGATGCATGGTCTGACCGACGAGATCCCTTCCATCACGAACATCGCCATACCGCGTGGTATCCAACCGCTGACCGTCCGCTTGGCCCCGATCGCTTGGCACCGCTTCGACGGCGGCACCTTCGCGATCGGCCGCTCCACGCACTCTTTATCAGGCGGATTGTCGATCGGGCTCTACTCGCCCGAACGGACGATCATCGACTTATTCCGTCTACGCCATGAGTGGGGCAATGACCTCGCCGTCGGCGCACTCAAGCGGTGGCTCCGGGAGCGCGGTAACAGTCCCGCGACGCTGCTCGGCCTAGCCACCCAGTTCCCGCAAGCACGCCCCGCGCTTCAGAGCGCGCTAGAGATTCTGTTGTGAGCCCGACCCCACGTCACGGCACACCCGCGGGCGATGCGACTATCGCTCTCCAGAAACTCGCACGACGGACCGGCGCGGACGTACAGGAATTGCAGACCCTCTATGTGCTCGAAGCGCTTCTGGATCGCATCGCGACCTCCAAGCATCGCGATGACTTTGTGCTTAAGGGCGGCGTTCTCCTCGCCGCCTTCGCCGTACGTCGACCGACAAGGGACATTGACCTACAAGCCACGCGGCTCGCCAATGACACGGGAGAAGTTGCTGCTCGAGTAAGGGAGATCGCCGGCCTCGACGTTCCGGATGGTGTTGTCTTCGATCCGCCGAGCGTGACCGCGGCGATCATCCGTGACGACGATGAGTACGCCGGGATCCGTGTGAAGCTCATCGGCATGCTTGGCCGTGCGCGGCTGACCATCGGCATCGATGTCAACTTCGGCGACCCTGTTTGGCCTGCGCCATCGCTCATTGAGCTTCCCCGCATCATCCCGCTTGGACGGCCCCCGATGACGATGCTTGGCTACCCGCTACCGATGGTGCTCGCCGAGAAGATCGTCACCGCCATTGACCGCGGAGAGGCCAACACCCGCTGGCGAGACTTCGCCGACCTCCACACGCTCACCCGCGTCCACCGCATCCAGGCCGACGAGCTTGCTGCCTCGCTAAATGCTGTCGCAGCATATCGGAAGGTTGAGCTGTCACCATTGCTCCCGACGCTGTCGCAGATGCAACGACGCGCACAGCCGAAGTGGCGTGCATGGCGTACTCGCGTACATCGAGAGCAGCAGCTTCCGCTGGAGTTCGACGATGTCCTCAAGGCCGTCGCGGCTTTCGCAGATCCCGTACTCAACCGAAATCCTGTACAAACCTGGGATCCTCGTACTACGGCCTGGGAGCACGCCGGTCGCAACTAAGCCGCCGCGATCTGCATTCGACCCTGGGTTCTACGGTATCGGGCGTGGTGGTCATCACCGACTTGATCCGCGAGCGCTGCGCCTGGGTAGCGGGCAAGGCGACGCATGTGCGACTCGTTCCCGAGGCGATCCCGGCCTACGCCGCCGCACTGCCGCTGGAGCAGCTTGCCAGCCAGCCCGGGATGTTCGCCCGCCCGCTGGCGGGCGAAAAGCGTGATCATGCCGCCGCCTATTGGCTGACGCTCGACGCGATCAACTTCGGCTCGGGCTGGTTCCCCACCCTGCGCAAGCGCCCGGGTATGAGCGGCTATCGCACGATCGAAGTCGGGCTGCGAGATCGCTTCGACCGCGCCGGGCCGTGGAGCGCAACCGAGCTGCAGGTGCTTTCCGCGGCGCAGCTTGCGGAGACGTTCGGCCAAGAGCCCGACCACCCGCTGATGGCGCACTTCGCCACCTCTCTGCGCGATCTAGGCAGTCACCTCGAACGTGAGCACGGCGGTTCCTTCACCGCCCTTGTCGACGCCGCCGGGGGATCGGCGATCGTGCTCGTCGAGGCGCTGTCAACCTGGGCCTGCTTCGCCGACGCCTCCGTCTACCAGGGTCGCGAAGTTCCTTTCCTGAAGCGCGCGCAGATCGCCGCTGCCGATCTGCAGCGAGCCAACGCTGCAAGCTTCGACGATCTCGGCGAGCTGACGATGTTCGCCGATAACCTCGTGCCCCACGTGCTGCGGCTCGACGGGGTGTTGCGGTTCGAGCCGGAGCTGGTCGGGCGGATCGACCGCGGCGAGCTGATCGAGCACGGCTCGGAGGAGGAGGTTGAGATCCGCGCCTGTGCTCTGTACGCGGTCGAGCTGCTGGTGCGGGCGCTGCGTCAGCGCCAGATGCCCGTCCCGCCGCCGGTTCCGCCGTCGACGGCGATCTCGCCCTCGGTCAGTGCCGTGCCGCTTACCGCCGCCACAGTCGATGAGTACCTGTGGAACCGCGGTCAGTCACCGGCGTACAAGTCCCATCCCCGCCACCGCTCGCGCTGCGCCGCGTACTAGGTGGCCGGACGAGCTTCGCGCTATCGCCCGGGATAGGCGAGACGCAGCGGGCGGCTTTGGCGGCCAGCCTGAGAGCGGATGCTGACGCTGCGACGGTACGTGCCGCGCAGCGGACGGACGACCTGTACCCGCGGAGAGGAGCGGCGCTGCAGGCGGTAGTCGCCGCTCTTCCGATAGAGCACGCAGTTGAAGCCGTACCGGTGATACTGGCCGGCGAATCTGTGGGAGCAGAACTCGCCGGCGCGAAGGCACTTCTGCGCCCCGCCGATCTTACCGTTGACGTACCCTCTCGAGCAGCTCTTGGCCAAAGCCGGGCTCGGCATCGCCGCCAAGCCCACAACGGTCGCAATCATCGCGATGGCTGTCGCTACACGTCTGCGCATAAGAAGATCCCGCTCCCGGTTGACGGCTCGACGTATCCCGCAATAAACTCGCCAGACTCTATAGCCGCCGAGCCCGTTTCGCAACCGCAGACTTACCTACGTGGCACGCAATTGGACGCGCCCCACAACTTACTGGGTGGGGCAAAGGGAGACATCACCGGACGGTGGCAAAGAGAGATCACGCTCAATTGATCCGCAGTTTCGCCTTGGCGCTGGCTGTGGCCCCGGACGGTGTCACCGCGCCGACCACCACCGAGTAGGCGCCGCGCGGAGCGAACCGCCGCTTGATCTTGTCGTTCCAGGTCAGGACGGAGCGTCCCGCCTTACGGTGCGCGACGGTCGTCCTGGCCACGACCTTTTTCCCGCGCATCACAGTGAGTGTCAGTTTCGCCGCGTCGCTCAAAGTTACGCGGATCTGCACGCGCTTACCGTGCTTAACCGCCAGCTTGGCCGATGACAGGGTCAAGCCCGCCGGCCCGGTCGCGCCTTTGGGGCCGGTTGGACCCGGCGCTCCGGGCGCACCCGCGGGCCCGGTGGGGCCGGTCGCTCCAGGCGCTCCGGTCGCCCCCGTTGCTCCGGTGGCTCCTGCTGCACCTGTGCCGCCCGTGGTACCGGCGGTGATGGTGAGCGTCTGCGCGGCTGAGCCCACGTTGCCGGCGGCGTCGGTCACGGTGACGACCGCCTGCCAGGCGCCCAAGCCGACCCCTGAGGCCGTCGCGTTCCAGCTGCCGTCGGGCTGGACCAGCGTTGTCAGGGTCTGCCCCGCCACGGTCACCGTGATGGTGCTGCCGGGCGTGGCGTTGGTGCTGCCGCTGAAGGTCGGATTTGAGCTAGTGCCGGTAGCGTCCGTGCCGCCGGTGATCGTGATGAGAGGCGCGACCGTGTTGACGGTCAGCGTTTGCGTGGCGCTGGCTTGGTTTCCTGCCGCGTCGGAGACGGTCATGACGACGACATGCGGGCCGTCTGAGAGGTGCGTCGGAGTCACCGACCAGGTTCCGTCTGACTGGACCGGGCCGCTGAGCGTCTGGTCGGCGACGGTGACCGTGACGACGGCGCCGACCGGTGCACCGGTGGTCCCACTGATGGTCGGGGTGGCGTTGTCGGTCAGCGCGGTCGCTCCCCCGGTGATGCTCACCGCGGGCGCGACGGTGTCGACGGTCAGCTGCTCGGTCGCGGTGCTCGTGTTGCCGGCCGGGTCGGTGACGGCGGCGGTGACCGTGCGGGCTCCCTCGCCCATGGCCACCGGCGTGACGTTCCACGTTCCCGTCGACTGCACCACGGCGATCAGCGTCTGCGCGCCGACGCTCTGCACGATGGTCGTGCCGTTGACTACCGCGGTCAACGTCTGCGCGTCTACGTTGACGGTGACGAGGGTCCCCGGCGCGGCGTCGGTTGTGCCGGAGATGGTCGCCGTCGGGTTGTTGGTCAGCACCGTCGGTGCGCCGTCGAGGGTGATGAGCGGCGGGACGGTGTCGATCGTCAGCTGCTGGCTGGCGCTGCCGACGTTCCCGGCTCCATCGGTGGTCGAGGCCAGCACCGTGTAGGTGCCGTTGGCCAATATCGTCGGGGTCACCGACCAGCTGCCGTCCAGCGCCGACGGGGTGGCGGTCAGCGTCTGGCCGGCGACGGTCACGGTGACCGTCCCCGCAGCGCCGACGTTGGTGGTCCCGCTGATCGTCGGGATGGAGTTGTTGATGTCCACCGCGGCCCCGCCCGTGAGCGTCATCGTCGGTGGGGCGCTGTAGAACTGGTCGTCGTCCATCGTGACCGCGGTCTCGGCAAGTACCCGACCATTGACCACATCGCCGGCGCCGATGGTGCCGGTCGTGCTCGCCAGCGCCGTCCCGGCGAACTTCGCGTTCGCGCCAAGTGAGAACGCGCCGTCGACTTGCCAGAACACGTTGGCTGCCTGCGCGCCGCCGGTCAGGACGACCTTCGCTCCCGCGGCCAGTGACAGCGCACCGCCCACCTGGATGACGAACACGGCGTTCGGGTCCCCGCCGGCGTCAAGGGTCACAATGTCCGACGCGGCGACGGCGAGCGCGGCCGGGGCGGTGTAGAGGCCCGGGGTCAGCGTTGCGCCGGGCAGGGTCGGAAACGCGGTGCCGTCCGTCCGGGACTGCACCTCGTTGTACGCCGTGAGCATGTCGTTATACGCGCCGGTATCGGCCGAGCCGACCTCCGTAGTGCCGTCGATTACGCCCGGCGGAAAGCCTGATGGCGCTGTGGGCGCGCCGATGTCGCCGCGAACCGTCGAGTCGTCGAGATTGGCCACTGACGCGCCGCTCATGACCGCGTAAGGCGATGCCTGACCGAGGTCGACCGTCGGCGTCGACGCGGCAAATGCCGACGGAGCGGACGCCAGCGCGCACACCAGCAGTCCGCCAGCCAGCACGAAGAGCGCGCAAAGCTTCCATGCTTTGCCAAACCGTGCTGTGTGTGACGAGCTCATGAGACCCACCGTGGCTCATCCACGACGGCGACAAGCGACAGGTCCGGCGTCCGGCAAGAGTACGGCAACATGACGAGTCCGTTCATCGGGGCTCCAGGCGGAGTGGCCAGCCCGGGAAGGTTTGCGCGGGGCGTGGCGAGGTTTGGAATTGCCTGGATCTTTGCTACTTACACTGTAGACGCGCGGCAGCGAGTTCAGCAATGTTGTTGAACGGCCGGACTCAGGCGGCGACCTGCCCCGGCGGTTCGACGCTCACCGACAGACTCCGACCCGCATCGAAAGGCCGCAGGCTAGCTCAGCTGCTGCTTGGTGATCTGGCCGGCGCCGGCGTCGTTGGGAATGGTGCGCTGCAGGATCTTCCCCGGTCCGCGCCCTGGTGCCCGGCCTCAAGGCCAATGAGGAACCGGCGGCTGGTCGTGACGAGGGCATACCCGCGGATGTGCGCGTACTTGCACATCATGGCGGCGCGACGGGAGGCTACTGCGGGTTGCGCCAGCAGTCTTTCAGTTCTTTGACGGCCTCGGGCCGACGCGCTGCAACGCCCTGGGAGAGGAAACCTGACGCTCGCGAAGAACCTTCAGAGCGCCAGCTTCCAAAGTCTCCGTAAAAGCCAATCCGGTTCGGTTCACCGAGCGCCGAACTGCGGCCGTTGCTTCGTGCGACCCTGATGCGCGGGGGCCGACTTCGCGCGACCCTGATGCGCCGGCTCCGGCTTGGCGCGACCCTGACGTGCAGGCACCGACTTCGCGCGACCCTGATGCGCGGGCGCCGACTTCGCGTGGCCCTGGTATGCGGGCGCCGACTTCGCGCGACCCTGGTGCGCAGGCACCGGCTTTGTACGGTCATGGTGTGCAGATGCGGGCCGCTGGGAACCCTGCTCGGGCGGCCGGGTAGACGACTGCTCGAGACCGTGGGTGAGCCCCAACTGGCTCGCGAGCGCGGCCACGTCGTGGCGCTGATCGGGCGCGACCAGCGTGATGCCGATGCCGGATCGGCCGGCCCGGGCGGTGCGGCCGGTGCGGTGCACGTAGGTTTCGCTGTCGGCGGGCGGATCGAAGTTGATGACATGCGAGATCCGCTCGACGTCGATGCCGCGCGCCGCAACGTCGGTGGCAACCAGCGTGTCGACGATCCCAGCCTGGAAGTTGGCGAGCGCCCGCTGGCGCTGACGCTGCGACTTGTTGCCGTGCATCGCAACGGCGGTGTGGCCGCGTGCGGCCAGCTGCTTGACAAGGCGGTCGGCACCGTGCTTGGTGCGCACGAACACCAGCGCCAGCTCGCGGTCGCAGTCGAGCTCATTAATCAGCGCCTCGACACGCTGTGCGGGGTCCGCGATCTGCACGAACCGGTGGTCGACCTTCGAGTTCGCGCGGCGCTCCCGCGGACCCTGCTGGTGGATCGCCGGGTCACGGGTGTAGCGCTGGGCGGTGCGCCCAGCGTCGCCGTCGAGCGTGGCGGAGAACAGCAGCGTCTGGCGCTCGCTCGGGCAGGCGCCGACGATCCGGTCGATCGCCGGCCGAAAGCCCATGTCGAGCATCCGGTCCGCCTCGTCCAAGACCAGGACCTTGACGTGCTCAAGCGTGAATGCTCCACGTTTGAGCAGGTCCTCGAGTCGCCCGGGCGTAGCGACCAGCACATGCGAGGTGGCAGCATCGCGGGCCTGCTTGACCAGCCCGGCGCCGCCGTAGACAGCGGTGACGCGCAGCGCCCGCGCATGGGCGATCTCAGTGATGTCGCTGACGATCTGCCTCGCGAGCTCGCGAGCCGGCGCGAGTACGAGTGCCGCGGGACGCTGATCCTCGGCGGCGACCCGCTCGACCAGCGGAATCCCAAACGCCAGCGTCTTCCCCGACCCGGTCGGCGACTTAGCGATCACGTCGCGACCGGCGATCGCGTCGCCGATCACGGCAGACTGGATCGAGAACGGATGGGTGAATCCCTGTTGGGCGAGAGATCCGAGCACGGCGCGCGAAACCCCGAGCTCGCCGAAGGACTGGTTAGACATGGGCTGCTCCTTGGCGGCCGAAAACGGCCGCGAACGATTCGGGAGGCTATGGCTGACCCGAACCGCTTCTCACGCGAAACCCAAGCAAGCTGCCTCGCGGTCGACGATGCCAACCGCTTGGTTCAAGCTAGCAGGTATCCCCTCCCTGGCGCTGCGGCTCGGCAACGCGCGCACCACTCTGGAGCCGGGATCAGAAGCCGAGATTAAACACCGCGCGCCACCCAGATGCTACGGTGTGTAGCAATGGCTTCCAAGTTAATCGCTCAGCGCGACTTGCGTAATGATGTCGGCGCGGTTCTGCGCGCCGCCGAGGCGGGCCAGCGGTTTACGGTTACGGTCAGGGGCCGACCGGTCGCGACGCTCGGTCCAATTGCCGAGGACGACTTGCCGCGGACCGAGCTCGGGGCCGACGCGATCACCGAGCTGTTTGCTCGCACGCCGGTCGACGATCGGCTCGCTGCCGATCTCCGCCGTTTGCGCGAGCTCGAGCCGCCGGTTGGAGATCCGTGGCCGGCGCAGTGAGCCGGGCGCTGCTCGACACCTCGGTGGTGATCGCCTCGGCCGATGCGCTGAGGCTCAATGCCGGTGACACCGGGGCGATCTCGATCATCACGCTCGGCGAGCTCAGGGCGGGCGTCGCGCTCGCAGCCGACCCGCAGGCCCGGGCTCTGCGTCAGGCCCGGCTGACAGCAGTCCGCGCCGCGTTTCAAGCGATCCCCGTTGACGAGGCCGTTGCAGAGAAGTATGGCGACGCGCTCGCTACCGCTCGGTCCGAGGGTCGGATCAGTAAGGCCACTGACCTACTGATCATCGCCACAGCAGCCGCCACCGGCCGCTCGCTGCGCACCCTCGATCAGGCTCAGGCGCTGCTGGCCCGTGCGCTCGGCGTCGCGGTCTACGCCTGACCATCGGATCAATTGGCAGCGAGCACCGGACGCGGCTCATCAGCCACTGGGCGTGACTGCACGGACTCGCTGGGCTTGGACTTGCTGTCAAACACAGTCGGCGTGGCCTTCTGTTACCACCAGGAGAGCTGTAAGACAGCGACATGGTCAATCGTGCACTGACACCGCAGACAGGCGCCACGCTCAGCTTGCCGGTCGCGGTTGAGCGACGCGGTGGCTCAGATGTCGGAAGGGACGCTGCGGCTCCTCGGCATCCTGCTGGCGCTCGACCAGCCGGAACAGCCGATGCACCGCTGGCGAACTCATGCGCGCCGAGAACCTGTGAGGCGCGGGCGAGTCAACGGTCGTCTAAGGCCGTCCGAGGCCAGGGCACGGCCTGAAAAGGACCCCCTTGAACATGGCGAAGACAACACACGGCTCGGCTGCCACATATTCCGCTTTTGTCCTTTCACTTCACGAGGGTTCCTACCCTGACACCCATCTTGAGCTGAACATCGAGCAGCGTGGACCGATCCAGGACGTTCGTATCCACCCCGACCAGCGCGTCGCCTGGTTCACCGGCTGCAGTACGCGGTTTGCAACAAGCGTCTTGGCTGTCTGATCTGACTTCCGACTGGTGCGACTGACTGAATCCAGATTGGCACATCTATCCACTTTGGGCCCAAAATTGGGCGTCATGCTGCTGAGACAGCCGACCATGTATGCGGATGAACTCTGAACCTGATTTTGAAAGTCGCCGTGCCTTCCTCGGCAAGCTAGCCGCCGTCGGCGGGGTCGGCGGCGCGCTATTGCTCGCGCCCGCCGACGCGGAGGCGAAGCGCGTACGAGCTCAGAAAGCGCGCAAGGCAACCAAGCGAACCGTCCGCATCTTACACGGCCACAAGCCGCCACCACCCCGTACCGGCGGAGTTGGTGACTACTATCTCGACACCGCCACCCAGCAGCTGTATGGCCCAAAGCGGAAGTCTGGCTGGGGTAAACCATTCGGACTGCGCGGTCCCGCCGGCATTGCTGGAGCCACCGGCGCTGCCGGAGCCACCGGGGTAGCTGGTGCCGCGGGAACAACGACGCTTGCAGGCGACACGCCCCCGACCGCCGACGAGGGCCGTGATGGTGACTTTTACATCGACACTGCCACCGCCATGCTGTATGGGCCGAAGGACGGGTCATGGGGATCCGGGACGCCACTTACCAGCGGCACGAGCGTCGCTCTCGGCGATCTCCCGACGCCAGTGCAGAACGCCGTCGATCGCGTCTACGACGTTCGCGACTACGGCGCAAAAGGCGACGGCGAGACCGACGACTCCGAAGCTATTCAAGCCGCGATCGCCGCCGCCGGAGCCGCCGGTGGCGGCACCGTTTCGCTCGCAGCCAACAGCTATCTGCTCGGCTCGCCACTGACGCTCTCAGCACCTTACGTTCATGTGCGCGGCGCTGGCGGCAGCTTCTGGACAGCGGGCGGTACGACGCTGACGCTCACGCCGGATCTGAGCGGTGCTGCAGTCACGATCACCGCCGACAGCTGCAGTCTCGAAGGAATCGCGTTCGCGCCGCTGAGCAGCACGAGCACCGCTTTAGCAGTAGCGGTGGCTGGTTCAGCGAGCAACAACGTCGAAGGCACAATGCTAGCGGCGATCTACGCCCACCAAGTTGGCGGCGTCAGCCTGTCCTACGCGAGGACCACAACGCTGCGGAACGTCGTCTGCGAGGCGTGGAACGGCACTGCCGGCATCGATCTCGAGAACTGCCAGATCGTGTATCTACACGACTGCAACAGCAGCGCCGCCGGCACGGGCACGGCGGGCAGCTGGACGTACGGGTATCGCGTTGTCGGCTGCGAAACCGTGGTCCTGGATGGCTGCGAGTGCAACGGCAATCCCTACTACGGCGCGTTCATCGACGACACCGGCGACTCGAAGTGGAACGACCTAGAGGTCAACGGCGCGGTGCTCGAGCAGTTGCACCTGCAAGGTGGCAGCGACAACCAGTTCACGAACCTCTACATCTTCCAACCGGCGCCGACCGCCACCTACTTCTACGGCACCAACGTGCTGCAGCTCAGTGGTGGTTGGATCGGCGATGCCACCGGCGACCAAGTGCGGCTCGAGTCCTGCACCAACACGCAGGTCGCCAGCATCTGCATCCAAACCACGTCGGGATCTACCGCGCTGCACATCACCGACGACAGCTCGATCGGCTCCGCGAATATCGCCGTGCAGGGTTGCAACATCAACGGTGACGGCGGCCTGGCTACTGGCGTGCTGATCGACGGCAGCGCCGGCGGTGAAGGCTTCCGCTTCTCCGGCAACGACATCCACGGCTCCGGCGCGAGCGACTCAGTCGCCTACAGGTTCGCGTTCACCTACGGTCTCAACGGCCTGCAGATCAGCCAGGGGATCGTGCGGAGCGTGCAGACCGGCGCCGCGTTCACGAACACGAACTTCTTAAACCAGCCGCCGCAGCTTGCCGAGATCATCTTCGGTGCTGATGTCGTGACTCCCCTCAGCTTCGACGGTGTCGCCGGTTACGCCCCCGTCGTGCACGGCTGCGTCGGCGTGGACATCGGCAACGCCAACGAGTATTCCAGCGACGCGACCCTTGGCATCGGCGATATCGCGGTCGGCGTCGTGGAAGGCAACTCCGGCAGCGCGATTACGTTCACGCTGCCAACCGAAAACCAAGCCCCGGTCGCCGTCGGCTCAACGTGCGAGATCTTCCAGCTCGGTGCCGGTCCGATCACCATCGCGGCGCCGGCCGGGGTCACGCTATCCGCCCCCAGCAATCAGTACACGACTGCCGGGCAGTTCACAACCGTCACGTTGCGCAAACGCGACCTGAACTTCTGGGTGCTATCCGGGGATCTCGCCGGCTGATCGCAGCATCCGCTATGCCGTCCCGGGCTGTCTTGCGAACCCAACCACGCACGGACCGGCAACGTCTGCCGCTGCGGCAGTGCCCACTAACGGACACGACGAACAGAGGTTGATGCTGGCCGAAGCTCGGCGCAGCGGACGATCCCTTCTTTACACGCCATGCGAGGTCTCTTCCCTTCATCTCGCTCAGAAGCTAGTTCGGCACTCACGTGATTTGCAGCTTAACCTTGGAACTGGCCGTGGCCCCGGACGGTGTTACTGCACCGACCACGACCAAGTAGGCGCCGCACGGAGCGAACCGCCGCTTGATCTTGCCGTTCCAGGTCAGAACGGGACGTCCCACCTTACGATGCGCAACGATCACCCTGGCCAACATCTTCTTCCCGCACATCACAGTGAGCGTCAACTTCGCCGCACTACCCAAAGTCACAACGAGATCAGCGCCGGATTCGAGCCTGATGGTAAGCTTTATGTGTTGCAGGTCAACACAGCCTCCGGAGAATCCGCGGAGCCTAGCCTCAGCGCTGATGTCTCCGAGGAAATCGGAGGGTTGCTGGTGGCATGAGCTATCAGACGGCTGAACCGGTCAGTGAGTGACCGCTGGGTGACCCCGTGGAGCTGCTGTACCGGCAGGTCCACCCCAGCTGGATCGACGACGGCGTGCCCTCAAGCCAGGTCTTCAAGCCCACGAAGAAGGACGCTAGGATGCCGTCTGTTGCACGCGGGAGTCAGACTACGCCTGAGGGCGTACTCACTGCGACCGCCATGGTCACCGCCTGGCATGATCAACCCCCGGAAAGACCGCCACTCAAATCCAGCACTGACCGGAACATCCTCCGTAGCGAGGACCGTGCGTGCCAGTCCCCGCAAGATCTGTCCATGACGGTGCCTATTATAGGTGGCATGTTAGAGGGACCGTTGAAACTCGAAGAAGTGTTCAAGATCGGCGGCGTGCCTACGCACACCTTCGTCGAGCCCAGTGAATACGCGCGGTTAAAGGTCGCACTACGAACGCCCGGCCGAGGTTTGATTGTGGAGGGTCCGTCCGGGATTGGCAAGTCGACCGCTGTCACTAGGGCGCTGGATGGGCTGAGCGCCTCCGGAGCGCAGCAGCTCTCAGCCCGTGACCCCGGCGACATCGGTTACATCAAGCTACTGGCGAGCACAGCGAACTTTGGGACCGTGATTATCGACGACTTCCATGTCCTGGACAACGACATACGCGGCGATATCGCCGACCTACTCAAGCGACTCGCAGACACTGAGTCTGGGCGTAGCAAGCTGATCATCGTGGGCATCAACCGTGCCGGCGATTCCTTAATCGATCATGCGCCTGACCTGGCCAACCGACTCGATACGATCAGGTTCGAGGTGGAACCTCAGCACAAGATCCTAGACTTGATCACCGCCGGTGAGAAAGCACTGAATGTCGAGTTCGAGGCAAAGGCCAAGATTGTCGAAGGTGCGCAAGGAAGCTTTTACCTCGCTCAACTCTTATGTCATGCGCTATGCACGGAGGCTGGGGTAACTGAGGCGCCAGTCGAGCACACTGTCCTGCGGACACCGTACAACACCGTGAAGCGGAACGTTATGGAGCGACAGGAGCGACGCTTCGGGAAAGCTGTTATGGATTTCGTTCGTGGCACTCACTTCCGCCCCAGCGGCCGCGCCAACTACCTTCACATTCTTCGATGGCTCAAGGACTCTGAGACCTGGGCCATCTCGTTGACTGAAGAGATGGCCCACCATCCAAACGAGAAAGCTTCAGTTGGTCAAGTCGTCCAGAAAGGCTGGCTCGCCAGCCTGACAACGACTGATGAGATCTCAAAGATCATCCACTACGACCAAGTGACCAAATTCCTGTCAGTAGAGGATCCTCAGCTAGTCTTCTATCTTCGCAACCTCGACTGGCCTGAGTTTGTGCGACGCACAGGCTTTACTCGCGTGGATGTGGACGAGGATTACGACTTCGCCCTGTCGTTCGCGGGCGAGGACCGCACCTTCGCGGAGCATCTCAACGACCACCTCAGCGAACTCGGTTTTAGCGTCTTCTACGACCGCGCCGAACAGCACCGCATCCTCGCCGAGGATCTCCAAGAGTTTCTGGGGCCGATTTACAAGTCACGTGCATCCTATGTGATTGCTATTCTCGGGCCTCAGTACGGTCAGCGACGCTGGACGCGATACGAATCAAACCAGTTCAAAGAGTTGTTCGGTGCACACCGTGTCATACCCATTTGGGCGAAAGATGCTGCCCCCTCCGCATTTGACATGACAGCAGGGATTGGCGGGGCGATGTTCGACCCCAGCGCAGACGCAGATGCACAAGCCCGCGAGATCGCCGACCTCTGCGCGCAGAAACTGGATGAGGATGGTCCAGCTCGTTCGTCGACAAACGAGCTTAGTTCCAGTTATGTCTAACAAGCCGTTCAGCACCTGAAGCTAGATCTTCGGCTATGACATGGTGGCTGCCACCACGATAGTCCACCAAGCCGGAATTCTTAGCGCGGGTGGCGGCAGGTACCGACAATGCGTTGGAGCCATGGGGGTAACCGGCCCGTTCCGCCAGTTATGCCCGGCTGACAGCACTGCGCGGAAGCTGCATCTGTTCCGCCCAGACGACGCGCTCTCGGCGCCCAGTCTGCTCGTTCCGCTCGACACCAACGCTGTCCCACTTTTCGATCAGCGCGAGTTAACGGCGCATTCTGAGGCTGCCTGTGACAAGCAGTATGTCGTCTGGAGTAGGTGTGTCGTACTGGCCATAGGCTACCATCGTCGGCACCAACAACGGTGGCCGCCTTATCCCGATCCCTGATCTTTGGCGATTACGACCCTGTTATCACTGCTTGCATCGCCCCCGAGCACAATCGCACAGTTCAGCTCAGTGACAGCACGCTTTGGCGTGCTTACTACATTATAGACTGCCGATGCGACGATAACTTGCCGCTTCTGACATGTCCTGGTTTATTCTCCAGATTGTCTCTAGCCATGGCCAGACCGACGGTAGGCGACTGATTGTCCCCGCCAGTGCTCTGACGTGCAACCTGTAACTGATCGGTTTGGATTGACGCTTAGCGTGTGCGTGCTCGGTGGAGCCCAACGTTATAGACGGTGACGTCATCATCGCCGCCGGGTGACCACACCCTCACTTCTAGCTGATCTCCGTAGGGTGGGTTGCCAGTTTGCTGCCATGGGCCTAGGCCCAATACCGTTTCCTTAGGCTGCTAGGACAGTGATCGCGTCGTCGGGATGGATGGTCGGCTTGGGCGGGTTGCGGTGCTCGGGGCGCTTGGCACCCCAGTTGCTCATCTTGCGTTTGGTCACGCGTGG
>Ga0255363_100042_pt1 | contig 55141 bp, 50 predicted proteins | sample GFST100metaG_FD_186007 | JGI IMG/M metagenome (GOLD analysis project Ga0255363, IMG submission 186007) | Peat soil microbial communities from Stordalen Mire, Sweden - G.F.S.T100 | ecosystem: Environmental > Terrestrial > Soil > Wetlands > Peat | place: Sweden: Norrbotten County, Stordalen Mire... | reverse complement strand
GGGCAGGGAAGGCCGGGAGAGTCGGGCGAGGCGCCGACCGTCGAAGCGCCTGCCACGGAGCCGCCGACGACCGAGGGACCGACCATCGAGGGCTCCGACGGGGAGGGCTCGGGCATCGAGGAACCGCCAACCGAAGGCTCCTGAGGTGGAAGCGCGGGAGATCCCCTATCTGCTGGCCGGCACCATCGTCGTTGCCGGGCGCCGCTACGGCCAGGTCGTGCAGCGGGTCACGCAGGCCATTACTGGCACGAGCGCTCAGGCAGCCGACCACGTCCGCGAGCTAAGCCCGGCGGCGCGGGCGCTGCTGCTGCGCTGGCTGCTGGCGCGGCTGCGCGAGCTGCTGGCCGAGCCGGCGCTGCAACAGCTCGGCGCCGAGGTGATGGCCAGCGAAACGGCGACCGCGATGACCAGGCAGTTCCTCGACACCGATGCCATGCAGCTGATCGTCGACTACATCGCGCACTCGCAGGCGGTCAGAGAGGTACTTGCAGAGCAGACCGCCGGCATCGCCGACGACATGGCGGACGGCCTGCGCGAGCGCACCGTCAAGGCCGACGATGCGGTCGAGCACTGGGCTCGCGCGCTGCTGCGGCGGCCGCGCCGCGACGGCTCCGCGCACCTACGGTGAGCAAGCGCAGCGACTTGACGAGCACGGCAACGATGACGAACACCACGGCAGAGCACCGTCCGCGCGGCAGCGTCGGGTTCGTCACCCGGGTGGTGGCGATGGTCTGCGACGAGGTCGTGATCAACGTCGTCGCACTGGTACTCCTGAGCGCCGTGCGGCTGGTGCTGACGCGGATCGGTGATCCGCGTCAGGTGATCTCCACCGGTGAGCTGATCGGTGGGGGCACCTGGTTCCTGCTCGTCACGGTTGGCTACTACGTGAGCTTCTGGAACGTGACCGGGCAGACGCTCGGCGCGCACCTGATGGGCATCCGGGTGGTGCGCCAGGGCGACTTCGGCGACCTCGGCGCGGTCGACGCCTGGCGCCGCATGCTTGGCTTCGTCCTTGCCTCGATCCCGGTGGGCATCGGCTTCTTGCCGGTGCTGGTGACGGAGCGGCGGCGCGGCCTGCATGACTGGATCGGCGGCACCGTCGTGATGTGGGACGTGCCCGAATGGCGCCACCGCGGCCGTCAGAAGCCCGCTGGCCACCAGTAGTATCCTGTAGTAGGTGTAATACGTATCAGGAGTGATCGTGCGTCTTAACAGCAAAGGCCAAGTGACTATTCCCGCTCCGTTGCGCCAGCGGCATGGACTTCGCGAGGGGGATGAAGTCGATGTCATCGACGACGCCGGTGTGCTGCGCATCGTCCGCACGGCGGGCAGCCAGAGCCACGGGGAGCGGCTGGTGGCGCGGATGCGTGGTCGCGCCACGACCACGCTGACCACGGACGAGTTGCTGCACCTGCTGCGCGATGAATGAACCTCGGCCCAGCGGTCGGCCTGGCACGCTGATTGACTCCTGCGTGCTGCTCGATGTGCTCACGGATGACGAGACGTGGGGTGCGTGGTCGCGTGAGGCGCTTGCTCGCGCGGGCGATGCCGGCCCGCTGGTGATCAACCCGATCATCTACGCCGAGGTCTCAACCAGCTTCGATCGCATCGAGGACCTCGACGACGCCGTTCCAGCCGGTGACTTCGACCGGGAGGCGCTGCCCTACGAAGCAGGGTTCCTGGCCGGCAAGGCGTTCCTTGCCTACCGCCGCAGAGGCGGCGAGCGACGCTCGCCGCTGCCGGACTTCTACATCGGCGCCCATGCCGCCGTGCGCGGCTACCGACTACTGACCCGCGACGTTGCCCTCTACCGCACATCGTTCCCGTCGCTGGGGCTGATCGCGCCATCATGCTGACGCGGTGAGAGCGCCCGCAGCGCCGTCGCAATGAGCATCGCCCATCAAAGTGCTTCCGGGCGCCTGTGTTGCCGGGGGAGACGCCCTTGCCAGCCGCCGTGCTGCGCCGGATTCAGTCCACCGCTGCCGGGACGCGCTTGGCGGTCGAGCCACGTATGACCAGCTCCGGGTTGAGGACAACCTGTTGGTGGGCATGCTGGGTCGAGTCGATCTCGTCGAGGAGCAGGCGTGCGGCCACGGCACCCATCTCGTGCCGGGGCTGCGAGATCGTCGTGAGCGGCACAGCCGCCCCGGCCGCCAGATCAAGGTTGTCGTACCCCACGATCGACAGTTCGTCGGGAACCACGATTCCTTGGTGCCGGCATTCCTGGAGCAGCCCCATCGCAATGAGGTCGTTGGCGCACAACACCCCAGTCGGGCGCAGTGACGGTGGCAGAGCCGCCAAGCGCCGGCCCGCCCGAGCCCCGTCCTGCACTGTCAGCCCGTGGGTCGGGATGTGCTCGATGGCGATGTCGTGTGCGTTTGCGGCATCGGTTGCAGCCCTGAGCCGATCCGCTACCTGCCGGAAGCCGGTCGGCCCCCCCACGAACCCGACCCGGACATGACCCAGCGATCGCAGGTGCTCGATCGCCATGCAACCGCCCTTGATCTGGTCGACCGATACCGAGCAGCGGCTCTGTCGGCTCCGGATGCGATCGAGGAAGACGACGGGGATGCCATACCGGACATAGGAGTCGAGCAGTCGGTTGTCCTCCTCGACCGGGCTGATCAGAACGCCCTGAACACGCTGCTGGACTGCGATCTCGAGGTTGATCCGTTCCTGGCGCACGTCGTCACTGCTGTCGAGAATGATGAACGCGGAATTGTTATTGCGGGTCGCTTCCTCCGCGCCGAGCGCGAGATCCACGAAGAAGGGGTTGCTCATGGTCTCGACGAGCATGCCGATGGTTCGACTGCGGCCCTCCCGGTACTGGCGGGCCGACGAGGTCGGGACGAACCCGAGTTCCTCAATGGCATCAAGTACCCGGCGTCGTGTCTCCTCTGCAACGTATGACGGCCGATTCAAGACATTGCTCACCGTCCCCGCCGAAACTCCTGCGCGCAGAGCGACATCCCTGATCGTTGCCAACCGCACCCCAAGAACCCTACTGAAATGGCCAACAGCGTACCGATGCCCACTCGAGCCGAGTTGAGAGCGGCTCCGTTCCTCTTGACATGTGCAGGGGAAGAGGATTAGATTGACACCAGTCGGTTCAATGAAGCATATCGAGAGGGGGGGATTCTTCGTGCAACAGTACGGACGAGACGTAGTCCCTGCTGACAAGTTCGCTCACAACACCCTGGACGCCGAAGGTGGCGTCGTCCGACTTGCTCCGGCATGGGTACCGCGGGCATTCTGTACGCCGGGACGCAGGCTGAAGCTTCACCCACACGATTATTTCCCGTTCGAGAAAGGCCGCGGTGGCGTGGACGAGCGCTGGTTCGCATCCGCGGTGCGCGCGGACAACGGACCGCAGAGCGGGCCGTACGAGGGGCTCAGTCTGGTTGTGACGCAGGACGGAACATTGATTCCGCTCGACGAGTTCGTCGCCGCAACCGGGAAGGACTTCCTCGGCGAGCGTATGTGGGATGAATACGGACGCTGGCCGATGTTCTCGAAGTTCTTCGACAATCTGGCGCCGCTACCCCTGCATATTCACCTGCGCGACGAGCACGCGCGGTTGGTGGGGAAGCGCGGAAAAGATGAGGCCTACTATTTCGCGCCCCAGATGAACAACTACCCGGGTCAGCTCCCGGTGACCTTCTTCGGCTTGAACCCGGGCACCACGAAAGAGCAAGTCGCAGAATGCCTGCGCAGCTTCAAGCAAGGCGGCGACAACAGGATCCTGGAACTCTCACGGGGCTACAAGATCACTGCTGGCACGGGGTGGAATGTTCCAGCGGGTATCCTGCACGCCCCCGCGTCGATGTGCACCTACGAGCCTCAGCAGGACTGCGACGTCTATGCGATGTTCGAGTCGTGGAGCAACAATCGCGAGGTCGGCGAGGACGTTCTGTGGAAGGACGTGCCCGAGGAGAAGCGGGGCGATGTGGACTTCTTGGTCGACATCGTTGACTGGGAGGCCAGCGTGGACTCGCAGTTCAAGGAGAACCGCTACATGGAACCTGTCGAGACCGGTGCCTCTCAGGCAAGCGGCGGTGTCGACTACGCCGATCGCTGGGTCGTCTACCGGAATGAGCACTTCAGTGCGAAGGAGCTGACGATTCTGCCAGGGCGGTCCGCGGTGATCAAGGACCAGGATCCCTACGGCATCATCTGCGTCCAGGGTCATGGGACGATCAACGGGCAGGAACTGAGCTCGCCGTCCATGATCCGCTATGGCGCCCTGACGCGAGATGAGTATTTCGTCTCGGCGCCTGCCGCGCAGGTGGGCGTGACCTTCACGAACGCGGGCGAGGTGGAGCCCCTGGTAATGCTGCGCCACTACGGACCTGACAACGTGGAGCGTCAAGCAGACAAGCCGTGGGAGTGAGTTGAACTGGTCAGGTGATGATGATCCCACGGTCGACCAGCCGATCCCTTTACGAACGATGTCGGGCGGGTTAAAATGGCCGTGCGGTTCAATGAAGCACCGGGAGCGAGTCGTTCATCCGGCGCTTGTCTGACGACCGATCCAGTTGCGCGACGATGCGCACGAGAGGAGAGGAACGGGCGTGCAAATCTACCCGAAGATTCATAATTCAATGTGGCCAGGAGTTGTGGGCAAGGGGGTGCCCGGCGCTGAGCCGGTCGTTCCCTTCGACACACTTGTGAAACTCACGGCAGGTGCCGAGGTCAATGGCATTAAGTTCGACGGAGTCGACCTGCACCTCACCGAACAACATGTCAGCGTCAACTCCACGCCCGACCAGATTAAGGAGGTCGCGGAGAAGATCGCCGGTCTCGGCCTGGAGGTCGGTTCGTTCGTGGCCCCGATCTGGGGCGGTGACGGCGGCGGCTCCGCCATGGGATCGCGGGAGGAGAGAGATCGTTTTCTCTCCCAGGTCCGCAAGGCCTGTGTCATCGGTCAGCAGATGCGTGAGCTCGGGGTCCGCCCGGTCGGCGGAGTGAGGATCGATTCCTCCACATCCGTATCCGACTGGGACGCGAACCCTGTCGAGGGCACGAAGCTCATCGTCGAGACCTTCAAGGAGGCGGGCAGGATCGCCCAGGACCATGGGGAGTACCTGGTTGCCGAGGGCGAGATCTGTTGGGGCGGGATGCAGTCATGGCGCGTGATGGTCGAGCTCCTGGAGCTCGTCGGCATGCCCGGTGTCGTCGGCTACCAAGCCGACATGGCTCACTCCATGCTCTACACGCTGGGGTACAACCGTGAGCAGGATCGGCTTCTTCCCCCTGACTACGACTTCTCGGACCGTTCCCTGCTCGACGCCGCCTACAAGAAGGTCGCCGACGCGCTGCGCCCATGGACCATGGACGTGCATGTCGCCCAGAACGACGGAACCGTCTACGGCTCCGGGAGCCACGATAAGACGGGGCGCCACTGTCAGGTCGACGATCCGAACGGAAAGCTCGACGTGGTCAAGTACGCGGGCTACTGGCTGAGGGACGACGACGGTGAGCTCGTCAAGCAGGTACGCCACATCTGCTGGGACGGGTGCATGTTCCCCAACTCGGTGCTCATCGACCCCCAGACATGGCAGAAGGTTCTGGCGCTCATGATCGAGGTCCGCGACGCGAACAGCTGGACCGAGTGAGAGAGGGACACACCATGGCACGCAAGCAGCTCCGCGTCGGACTGGTCGGCCACGGATTCATGGCCCGTACCCACTCCAACGCCTACAAGTCGGTCTCGCAGTTCTTCGACCTTGAGTACGAGCCTGTGCTCCAGGCGGTGTGCGGTCGCCACCGTGACGATGCGGAGGCCTTTGCCCAGCAATGGGGCTATGCCTCTGTCGAAACGGACTGGAAGACCCTCGTCGGGCGCGACGACATCGATCTCATCGACATCTGCGCACCCAACCACCTTCACGCCCGCATCGCCATCGCGGCCGCCGAGGCGGGGAAGATCGTTCTGACGGAGAAGCCCTTGGCCCGCAATACGGCAGAGGCCCGACCGATGGTCGAGGCGGTCGAGAAGGCCGGTGTCGCGAATCTCGTGTGGTACAACTATCGCCGCATTCCCGCCGTCACCTACCTCCGTAACATCGTGGCCTCCGGGGCACTGGGACGGATCTTCCATTACCGCGCCAACTTCCTCCAGGACTGGACGATCTCTCAGGACGTCACCCAGGGCGGGGGGAACTGGCGTCTCGACAGCGCGGTGGCCGGCTCCGGCGTGACCGGCGACCTGCTCGCCCACTGCCTGGACACGGCGCTGTGGATCAATGGCTCGATCTCGTCCGTCACGGCCGCCACCGAGACGTTCATCAAGGAGAGGAAGAGCGAGGACACTGGTAAGAGCGAGTCCGTCACCATCGACGACGCGGTCGAGGCGATTGCCCGCTTTGGGAACGGCTCCCTGGGTCTGTTCGAGTCCACCCGCTATGCCCGCGGGCACAAGGCCGCCTACACCCTCGAGATCAATGGGGCGGAGGCCTCCCTGGCGTGGGATCTCGACGATCTCAACCACCTGCTGTGGTTCGACCACCGCGTCGATGGCCCGCTGCGGGGGTGGTCGCGGATCAGCGTCACCGACGCTGAGCATCCCTATCTGTCGCATTGGTGGGTTCCCGGCCTGGGGCTCGGATACGAGCACTCGTTCATCCACACCCTCGCGGATTTCCTGGAGGGTCTGTCTGCGGGTGAACAGGTCGGACCGACCTTCCGCGACGCGCTTGAGACCACCCAGGTGTGCGATGCGATCCTGAAGTCAGCGGCAACCGGACAGTGGGAGAGCCCCTCAGAGAGCTGATCCCCGTCCGGACGGGGTGGCAGATTACCCGGCCCGACGCAGTCGTCCGAACACGTGACCCCGGGTGGGGCGCCCGGATGGCGTTCCCGCCCGGGGTCACGCATCTTCGATGACCCCAACTGGTTCAACGACGCCGCTTCGGTGGTAACCGACGAGGTTTGAAACTATCTCGCCGCGTCGAGGCGGTACACAACGCTCGAACCCTTAATGCCGGAGGCAGGACTCGAACCTGCGACCTTCGGATTATGATTCCGCTGCTCTAACCGACTGAGCTACTCCGGCTCGGCGCTGGCTCAGTCTAGAGGACAGGCGAGCACCATGCCCACACCGACGCTACTGGCAATTCCGAACTTCTCAGAGGGCACCGACGAGCAGGTAATCGAGTCGCTGCGAGTGGCCCTTGCGGCGGAATCGGGGGCAAAGGTGCTCGACGTTCACAGCGACCCCGATCACAATCGCAGCGTCTACACGCTGGTGGGGTCACAGGCTCAGCTCGTGCAAGCGCTGGTCGACGGTGCCACGGCCGCCGAGGGGCTGATCGACCTGGCAACCCAACGGGGACGCCATCCGCGGGTCGGCGCGCTCGACATCGCGCCGATGGTCTACATGGAGCCGGAAGGTCGCGGGCCCGCCTGCGCGGCGGCGCTGACGCTGGCCGATCGGATCGGCAGCGAGCTGGCGCTGCCGGTGTTCCTCTACGGGGAGCTCACGGAGTTCCGGGTCACGCGCGCGCAGCTCCGTCACGGTGGCCCAGCCGAGCTGTGCCGTCGGCTCAAAGCAGGCGAGCTGCGACCCGACTTCGGTCCCGCCATGCTGCCGCCGGGCGCCGGCGCCGTGCTGGTCGCGGCGCGCGCGCCGCTCATCGCGTTCAACCTCGAGCTCGCGCCGCCCGCCGACGTCGCGCGCGCACGCGAGATTGCCAAGGCGATTCGCGAGGGGGGGCCGAGCGGCCTTCCGCAAGTGCGCGCAATCGGCATCGAGCTGCACGCGCACGGGACCGTCGCGCAGGTCTCGACGAACCTCGACGACTACACGGTGACACCGCCGGCGGCGGTGATCGCGGCGGTCGAGCGCTTCGCGTCGGTGGCCGCGGTGGAGTTCGTCGGGCTGCCGCCGCGTGCGGCGTTGACGGATCTGCCGCCGGGGCTCACCGTGAAGATCCACGACTGTCTCGAAGACGCGCTCACCACTGCCGCATGAGCGCGCGCAAGCCTCTAACCTCCTCACTACCGATGGCCCAAACCAAACACAAGCGCCAAACCAAGCACCGCGGCAATGCCGCCGGCGTGATCGAGGCCCGCGGCCGCACGGGACGGCGTTCGGCCACGGCCGACCACAAGAAGTCCAGCGCCAGGCAGGCGCGACCGCAGCGTGGCACCAGGCCGCCGAGCTGGAAGAACGCTTCGGTCCGCTCGGGGATCATGGGCTTCGTACTGCTCGTCTTCCTCTACCTGGTCGATCGCAACAAGCCGGGGGTGCACCTCCTCGACCTGATGCTGATGTGCGTCGTCGCGGTGGCGTTCTACATCCCGGCCGGCTACTACTGGGACCGCTATCTCTATCAGCGCAACCTCAAGCGGCAGCGCGGGCCGGGCGCGCGGAGCCGGGGCAAGTGACCGAGGTTCGCTGCGTCACAGTCGGGCCGCTCGAGGAGAACTGCTACTTCGTACGCCGTGAAGGAGCCGCGACCGCGGTGGTCGTCGACCCCGGCGCGGAGCTGGATTGGCTGCAGTCCAAGCTGGCCGACGCCGGTATCAGCGAAGTCTCCGCGATTCTGATCACGCACACGCACTTCGACCACGTCGGCGCGGTCGCGGCGCTGCACGCGGCCACCGGCGCGCCGGTCTACTGCCCGGCGCTGGAGCGCGAGGTGCTCGCGAACATCAACGACTACATCCCGGCGGGTTTCCCCGTCGCGGCACTCGACAGCTACGACGCGGACGTCACCCTGAGCGGCGGCGAGACGCTCCAGCTCGCGGAGCTGCGCTTCGACGTGCGCTTCACGCCCGGCCACAGCCCAGGACATCTGACTTACGCGGTGCGCGCAGCCAGCGATCACGACGCGGCTGGCGATCACGACACGGACGACGGCGCCGGCGGGGAGGTGGCGCTGCTGTCCGGCGACGTGCTGTTCCGCGGCTCGGTCGGCCGCGTCGACCTGCCGGGTGGTGACTGGCTCACGCTGCTGGACTCGATCCGGAAGCTGGTGGCGGAGTTCCCGCTGCAGAGCGTGGTCTACCCGGGCCACGGGGAGGCGACGACGCTGGCGGAAGAGCTCGACAGCAATCCCTACCTGAGCGAGCTGAGCCGGCCATGAGCGCGCGCAAACCCGCGACGAGCACCCTGACCCTGAGCCTGACGAGCACCCTGAAGGGGCTACCGCGGTGCCGCTGATCCAGGCTCCGAGAGGAACCTACGACGTCCTGCCCGAGGACGTCGCCCGCCGCGGCGCGCTGACGGCGCGCGCCACGGAGATCTTCAGCGCTGCCGGCTACCACCGGATCGAGACGCCGGTGTTCGAGGCCACTGAGCTGTTCGCGCGCGGCGTCGGCGCCGCCACCGACATCGTCCAGAAGGAGATGTACAGCTTCGATGACGGCGGCGGGCGTTCGCTGACGCTGCGGCCGGAGGGCACCGCGCCGATCTGCCGCGCCTACGTTGAGCACGGCATGCACAAGCTGCCGCAGCCGGTCAAGCTCTGGTACCTGGCGCCGTTCTTCCGCGCCGAGGCGCCGCAGCGTGGGCGCTACCGCCAGTTCTGGCAAGTCGGTGCGGAGGCGATCGGCTCCGCGGCGCCGGAGACCGACGCGGAGCTGATCGTGCTGCTGGCGGAGCTGCTGGCGGCGATGGGCGTCGCGGGCACGCGTCTGCGCCTGGCCAGCCTGGGCACGCCCGAGACCCGCAGCGAGTATCGCGAGCAGCTCACCGCGTATCTGCACGCGCACGAGTCCGAGCTTGCGCCCGAGGTCCGTGCCCGGATCGAGCTGAACCCGATGCGGGCCTTCGACTCGGGCGACCCAGGCACCCAGCGGGTGATGGCGGTGGCGCCGAAGCTGCTCGACCAGCTTGCGCCCGAGGACGCCGAGCACTTCGCCGCGGTCCGCAAGCTGCTGGACGTGACCGGGATCCCGTACGAGGTCGACCCGGCGCTCGTGCGCGGCCTCGACTACTACACGCGGACGCTGTTCGAGTTCACCTGCGACGCGCTCGGCGGCCAGTCCGGCGTCGGCGGCGGCGGTCGCTACGACCGGCTGATCGAGCAGATCGGCGGCCATCCGACGCCCGGCATTGGCTTCGCCGCCGGGGTCGAGCGGATCCTGTTGGCGGGCTCGGCGCAGCCGATCGCGACGCCAAACGTCGATCTGCTCGTGGTGGTCTCAGACCACGAACGCCCAGGGGCGCTGTCGGCGGGCTTCGAGCTCGCGCGGGAGGCGCGCCGCGCCGGTCTCTCCGCGCAGCTCGAGTTGATGCGCCGCTCGCTGAAGAGCGCGATGAAGCACGCCGACCGCCTCGGCGCGGACTACGTGGCGATCGTCTCAGGCGTGGGCGAGACGAGCCTGCGCAGCATGGCCACGGGTGAGCAGCGCGAGCTCGCGATCGTCAACGTGATCCCGACGCTGCTGCGCGCCAGCCGCCTTACATGATTGCTTCAGCGGGGAAGCTGGGAAGGAAAGTGCCTCTCACGGTCGCTTTCCCTCCCAGCTTGCCCGTCGGCCTCAGTTCGCGCCCTGCCGGCCCTGGCTCGCGCCCATCAACCCGGCCCGCGTCGCCGGCGGCCGCCAACACCAAACGGAGTCGATTGCCATGAAACGCTCACCGAAAGCCAACTCCTACCGCGACGCCTGGGCCGCGGAGCTGACCGCCGCGCGAGCCGGAACGCCGGCGCGGGTCGCCGGCTGGGTCAACCGTCGCCGTGACCACGGCGGCCTGATCTTCATCGACCTACGTGATCGCTCCGGGCTGGTGCAGCTCGTCTTTCATCCCGAGAGCGCGGCGGCGGCGCACGCGCTCGCGCACCGGCTGCGCTCCGAGGACGTGCTGACCGCCAGCGGCACGGTGACGCCGCGCGAGCCGGAGAACGTGAACCCGAACCTCGTGACCGGCGAGATCGAGCTGGCCGTCAGCGACGTTGAGATCCTCGCCGGTGCGGAGACGCCGCCGTTCCCGGTCGACGAGGACACGCCGGTCGACGAGGGGCTGCGGCTGCGGCACCGGGCGCTGGACCTGCGACGGGCGCCGTTGCAGCAGGCGCTGGCGGCCCGTCATCGGATCGTCCAGACGATTCGCGGGGCCCTGGACGACCGCGACTTCCTGGAGATCGAGACGCCGTTCCTGACGCGCTCGACCCCCGAGGGCGCGCGCGACTTCCTCGTGCCGGCAAGGACCGCGCCGGGCTCCTTCTACGCGCTGCCGCAGTCGCCACAGCTCTTCAAGCAGCTGCTGATGATCGGCGGCCTCGAGCGCTACTACCAGATCGTCCGCTGCTTCCGCGACGAGGACTCGCGCGCCGACCGGATGCCCGAGTTCACGCAGCTTGACATCGAGCTGAGCTTCGTCGTCGAGGACGATGTGATCGAGCTTGCCGAAAGCGTGATGGGCGCGGTCTTCACGCAGCAGAAGTTCGGCGTGCCGGCGGCACCGTGGCAGCGGATCACCTGGGCGGAGGCGATGTCCCGCTACGGCTCCGACCGTCCCGACCGCCGCTTCGGCCTCACGCTGCACGACCTCTCCGGCGCGGTCGCGGGCAGCGGGTTCCGCGTCTTCGCGGGCGCCCTCGCCGCGGCTTCGGGTGCCGTCCTCGGCATCAACGCCGGCACTCGCGAGGTGCCGCGCGCCGAGCTCGACAACCTCACCGAGTTCGCCAAGGGCTGGGGCGCGAAGGGCTTGGTGTGGGCGTTCGTGCAGGATGACGGCACGTTGCGCTCGCCGATCGCGAAGTTCCTGACTGAAGGCGAGATCGCGGCGATCAAGTCGGAGCTGGCGGCCACAGCCGGGGATCTGCTGTTCATCGTCGCCGACGAGCTGACCGTCGCCCGGCAGGTGCTGGGGGCGCTGCGGCTGGAGCTGGCCAAGCGCTTCGCGCTGGTCCCCGAGGGCAGCCACGACCTCGTCTGGATCACCGAGTTCCCGATGTTCACGCGTGACCCGGAGACGGGCCGCTGGACCGCCGAGCACCATCCGTTCACGGCCCCGACCGGCGACCTCGACGATCCCGCGGGCCTGCTGTCGCGTTCCTACGACCTCGTGCTCGACGGCAACGAGATCGGCGGCGGCTCGATCCGAATCCATGAGGTTCAGGTTCAGCAGCAGATCTTCGAGCTCATCGGTCTCGACGCGGACGAGGCGCAGCGGCGCTTCGGCTTCCTGCTCGACGCGCTGAAGTACGGTGCGCCGCCGCACGGCGGGATCGCTTTCGGTCTCGACCGGATCGTCGCGATCCTCACCGGCCGCGACTCGATCCGCGAGGTCGTCGCCTTCCCGAAGTCCACGAGTGGCGCCGACCCGCTGACGGGCGCGCCGGCGCCGGTCGACGCGAGCCAGCTTCGCGAGCTGGGTCTGAGACTGCGCTGACGCACGCCTGCGCTTTGGCCTTAGCCGATTTTCTACATATGCGGTACAAAATCGGCGAAGGCCAACGCATCATCCTCGGGTAGCCACCTCGGCCGCCGCCCTATCCTGCGTTTCGATGTCAGCAGTCGCCCATGAGCCCAGGCCCAGCGATGAGCCCAACGCCACTCGCGAGTCCAGCGTCACCCGCGAGTCCAGCGTCACCCGCGAGCCCAGCGTCACCCGCGAGCCCAGCGTCACCCGCGAGCCCAACGTCACCCGCGAGCCCAACGTCACCCGCGAGCCCAACGCTACCCGCGCGCCCAACGTTGCCCTCGCGCCCGCCGAGAGTCGCGACCTCGAGGCGTTCGAGCACTACTTGACCTCGCCGCAGGGCGAGGGCCACGTCCCCGATGGCGCGTACACGGTGCGGGCCGAGGGCGGCGCCTGCGGCGACACAGTCACCTTCTCGATCCAGACCGACGGCCAGACGGTGACCGACGCCGGCTTCAGCGCCGACGGCTGCGGCGCCACTCATGCCGCCGCCGCCGCCGCGGTCGCGCTCGTCCGCGGCGCCTCGCTGCTCGACGCTGCCCGCGTTGGCACGGCAGCGATCTCGGCCGAGCTGGGCGGGCTCTCCAACGCGAAGCTGCACGCCGCCGGGGTCGCCTGCGACGCCCTGCACCGTTCGCTCGGCGCCGCCGCCGCCCGGGAGGGCGCGATCGCACCGCCGGCCGACGGCGGCGAGCGCACGCTGGTCGCGATGTCCGGCGGCGTCGACAGCACCGTGGTCGCCAAGCTCTGCGCCGCCGAGGGGGAGACGGTCGCGGTCACGCTCGAGCTCTGGGCCGACCCCGAGAACGACGCCGAGCGCAGTTGCTGCTCGGCCACGGCGGTCTCGCAGGCGCGGGCGATGGCCCACGGGCTCGGTCTGCCGCACTTCACGCTCGATCTGCGCCCGCAGTTCCGCAGCGAGGTGGTGGATCCGTTCCTCGCCGCCTACGCCGCCGGCGAGACGCCGAACCCCTGCGTGCGCTGCAACGGCCACCTGCGCTTGGACGCGATGCTCGCGTTCGCCGACCGCCTTGGCGCCGCCACGCTCGCGACCGGCCACTACGCCCGTGTCGCCGATCGCAGCGGCCCCGCTGGGCCGCTGCTTCAGGCCGCCCAGGACGAGACCAAGGACCAGACCTACATGCTCTCCGCGCTGTCGCCCGCGTCGCTGGCGCGGATGCGCTTCCCGCTCGGCGGCTACCGGAAGACCGAGGTCCGCGCGCTCGCCGCCGCAGCCGGGCTGCCGGTCGCCGACAAGCCCGACTCGCAGGATCTCTGCTTCCTCGCCGGCACCGGCCGCGACCGCTTCATCGCGCGCCACCGCGGGGCCGCACCGCACCCCGGCGAAGTCGTCGACGAGGCCGGCCACGTGATCGGCAGCCACCGGGGCCATGAGCTCTACACGGTCGGCCAGCGCCACGGCTTCACCGTCGCATCCGGGGAGCCGCTGTACGTGCTTGCGAAGGACGGTCCGCGGAACCGGCTGGTCGCGGGGCCGCGCGAGCGGCTCGCGCGCGAGACCGTGACCGTACGCGACGTGCGCCTGCACCGCGCGTCCGGCAAGGTCGACAGCGTGCGGCTGCGCTACCACGCGCAGCCCTACCCCTGCCAGATCATCGAGCCGGCCGCGGCCGGCGACCATGCGCGCCTCACACTGGCGCTCGAGCGCCCGGCCGACAGCGTCGCCCCCGGTCAGGTCGCCTGCCTGATGGACGGCGATCTGGTGATCGGGTGGGGCACGATCGTCGCCGCCTGAGCCGGCTTGGAAGGCGTCGCTGCTCCCGGCCGAAGCGGCCGTGCGCAGCCAGCGAGCGTGATCGTCGCGGTGCCGGCGAACGACGTTCACCAACCGGCCGCCACCGGCAGGCGGCCGCCACATAAACTCAGTTAGGCCATGGCTATGAGCTCAGACGAGATTCGCGACACCTTCAGGCGCTTCTTCGAGGAGCGCGACCATCTGGCGCTGCCGGGCTTCTCGCTGATCCCGGCGGCGCTCGACCCGACGGCGCTGTTCACGGTCGCCGGCATGCACCCGCTGAAGCCTTACTTCGCAGGCGTCGAGCGCCCGCCGCACCCGCGGCTCACGACCTGTCAGCCGAGCTTCCGCACCGCTGACATCGAGAACATCGGGATGACCACACGGCACCTGACGTTCTTCGAGATGCTCGGCAACTTCTCGTTCGGCGACTACTTCAAAGAGGACGCGATCCGCTACGCGTGGGATCTTTCGCGTGACGGCTTCGGCCTGCCGGCGGACCATATCTGGGTGACCGTCTTCGGCGGCGACGAGCAGCTCGGCCTCGGCCCCGACCAGGAGGCCGTCGAGATCTGGGAGTCGGTCGGCGTGCCGCGCGAGCGGATCATCGAGTGCCCGCGCTCGGAGAACTTCTGGCAGGCCGGCCCGATCGGCCCGTGCGGGCCCTGCTCGGAGCTGTATCTCGATCTCGGTCTCGACCACGGTCAGGACGACGACCTGCCGGGCGGCGAGAACGAGCGTTTCATCGAGTACTGGAACCTCGTCTTCACCGAGTACGACCAGAACCCGGAGAACACGCTCTCGCCGCTGCCGGCGAAGAACATCGACACGGGGCTCGGCCTGAACCGCATGGCCGCGATCCTGCAGGGCAAGGACACCGTCTTCGAGACCGACCAGTTCGCGCCGCTGATCGCCCTCGGCGAGGAGCTGTCGGGACGCCACTACGGCAAGTCGTTCGAGGTCGACCGCGCGCTGCGGATTCTCGCCGACCACGGCCGCGCCATGACCTTCCTGATCGCCGACGGGGTCGTGCCCTCGAACGAGGATCGTGGCTACGTGCTGCGCCGCGTGATCCGGCGCGCGATCCTCCAGGGTCGCCAGACGCTGCAGCTGGCGCCGGGCTTCCTGCTGCGCTACCAGGAGCTGGTCACGGAGCTGATGGGCTCTGAGTACGGGCGGCTGTACGAGCATCGCGAGACGATCGCCAAGTGGCTCGCGGCCGAGGAGGAGAGCTTCGGCCACACGCTGACGGCCGGCAGCCGTCTGCTCGACGAGCTGATCGAGCGCGCCAAGGCGCAGGGCGACGAGGGCATCTCCGCCGAGGACGCGTTCCGGCTACACGACACGCACGGCTTCCCGTTCGACCTCACGCTGGAGATCGTCGCCGAGCACGGCCTAGGCGTCGACGAACAGGGGTTCGAGACGCTGATGGACGAGGCGCGCCGCGTCTCCCGTGGCGGCGACACCGAGCTCGGCACTGGCTACGGCATCACCACGATGCGCGAGCGCGCCGGTGCGCTAGCCGGCCGGACCGGCACCCTGACGGAGTTCAAGGGCTACGACGAGACCGATGTCGAGACGACGGTTGCGGCACTCGACCCGGTCCCCGCCGGCGATGACGGCCGCCTGCTGGTCAAGCTCAAGGAGTCCCCGTTCTACGCGACCGGCGGTGGCCAGGTCGCCGATGGCGGCTACATCGAGTGCCTGCCCGGCGAGTGCCGAGCGCGCGTCGTCGACGTGCTGCGGCTCGGCTCGGACCAGGTGCTGGCGGTCGTGCCCGAGCGCGGCGAGCTCCGCGACGGCCTCGCGGTCCGGGCCGCGATCGACTGGCCGGCGCGACACGCGACCGAGTGCAACCACACGGCCACGCACTTGCTGCACGCGGCCCTGCGTGCCCGGCTGGGCACGCACGTGCACCAGGCCGGCTCCTACGTAGGCCCCGATAAGCTGCGCTTCGACTTCACCCACGACGCCGCGCTCTCGCCCGCGGAGCTGCGCGACGTCGAGGACCAGATCAACGCGTGGATCGTGTCGGCGTACCCGGTGAGCTGGACGACCACCAGCCTCGCTGCCGCCAAGGCGCTCGGCGCGATGGCCCTGTTCAGCGAGAAGTACGGCGAGATCGTGCGGATGGTGCAGATCGGCGACGGCTCGTTCTCGCGCGAGCTGTGCGGCGGCACGCACGTCTCGAACACCGCCGAGATCGGCCTCTTGAAGCTCGTGTCGGAGACCTCGAGCGCCGCCAACGTGCGCCGCATCGAGGCGCTGACCGGGCCAGCGGCGGTGGCTCTGCTGCGCGAGCACGATCGCGAGCTGGCCGATGTCTCGCAGGCCTTGCGCGTCACCCCGGAGCAGGCCGCGGCGCAGGCAGCCAGCCTGCGCCAGCAGGTGCGCGAGCTCGAGCGTCGGGGCCCTTCCGGGAGCGGCCCCGAGGTCGACATCGACGCGCTCTTAGAGGGCGCGGTCGATCTCTCCGGTGCGAAGGTGCTGGTCGCGAAGGTGGGCGAGACCCCGGGTCTCAAGCTGCTCGACCTTGCCGACCAGCTCAAGGCGAAGCTGGGCCAGGCAGCGGTCGTGCTGGCCGCCAGCGCCGACGGGAAGGTCGAGCTGGTCGCCTCGGTAGCGCCCGAGCTGGTCGCGCGTGGTCTCAAGGCGCATGAGATCGTTAAGCAGGCCGCGGCCAGGGTCGGCGGCGGCGGCGGCGGCCGCGACACCGCGGCCCGCGCCGGCGGTCGCGAGACCGAGAAGCTCGGCGAGGCGATCGACCTGGCGCGGCAGCTCATCAAGAATGCGCTCGCGCGATAAGCTCGACGCCGTGGCCGGCGACATGCATGCGCGCGGACAGGCGGCTGAAATTGCGTGTGCTCGCGCTTGACTACGGCAGCGCGCGCTGTGGCGTCGCGGTCAGCGACCCGACCGGGGTGCTGGCGACGCCGCTAGCTCCGGTGACGGGCGCCGGCACGCGCAAGGGTCTGGGTCAGCTCGCGGCATTGGTACGCGAGCTCGGCGTCGAGCGCGTCGTGGTCGGTCTGCCGCTGAGCCTCAGCGCCGCCGACTCGGACCAGACCCGTGAGGCACGGGTCTTCGCGCGGGCGCTTGGCAGGCGGCTGCGCGACGTGCCGGTCGAGCTTTACGACGAGCGCTTCACGACGGTGATCGCCGAGCGCGATGGCGAGGGGTTGGCGCGGGCCAGCAAGGACTCTCGGGCAGCGGCACATCTCTTGAGCGGCTGGCTCGAGGCGCATGAGGAGCGCGAATGAGTCAGCTCTACGACGGTGAGCGTCAGCGACTACGGTCGGGCGCTCGGGCGTCGGCGGGCATGCCGCCGCCGCGTCGTAAGTCGCCCAGGAACGGCGGCTCTGGACGCGGGCGCGCCAGCGGGCGCACCCGCGGCTCCTACGATCGGCGACGACGCCGCTCGCGCGGGCGGGGACGGTTGCTGATGCTGCTTGGCGTGGTGGTGCTGATCGTCGTGCTTGCGGTCGTCGGCAAGGTGCTGCGGTCCGGCGGCAAGACGCAGACGCAGCCGGTCACGACCCCCACCAGCGGCGTCACGCTCACGGCCGGCCGGACCCGGGCCCAGATCGGCAAGCTGCTGCAGCAGCAGGGCGTGAAGGGCAGCTACGTGAAGGCCACGGTCAGCTCGGCGCTGCTCGATCCCATCGCCTACGGGGCGCCGAAGGACACGCCGACGCTTGAGGGGTTCCTCTGGCCGGGGAACTACGTGTTGCGGCGGCCGTGGACGATCTCGGAGCTCGTCTCGGATCAGCTGCAGGCGTTCAAGCGAAACTTCGCCGCCGTCAGCACGAAGTACGCGCAGGCGCGCGGCCTGACGCCTTACGACGTCGTGATCATCGCCTCGCTGATCCAGGGCGAGGCCCTGCTGCCGGGCGATTTCGGGAAGGTCGCCTCGGTGGTCTACAACCGGCTGCACCTGGGGATGTACCTCGGGCTGGACTCGACCGTCGCCTACGCCACCGGTAACTACGGGGACCTGACCGCGAAGGACCTTGCCTCGGGGTCGGCTTGGAACACGATCAACCACAAGGGTCTGCCGCCGACGCCGATCGACAATCCCGGCGCGGCGGCGATCGAGGCCGCCGCAACGCCACCGACGACCGGCTACCTCTACTTCATCAACAAGGTCTGCGGCAACGGCAGGCTGCTGTTCACCGCGAGCTATGCCCGCTTCCTGGTCTGGTCCGGCCGCTGGCAGCGGGCGCTGAGGAAAGCCGAGAAGGACGGCGGCTCGGCGGAGTTCTGCACCGCCGCGAAGAGCGGCACCACCACGCAGAAGCCGGCGTCCGGCAAGCCCGCGGGGAAGAGCAGTTGAGGCTCGGCGTCGCCGGCTGGCCGGTCGCGCACAGTCGCTCGCCGGTGATGCAGAACGCGGCGCTTCACGCCCTTGGGCTCGGAGATTGGCGCTACCAGCTGCTGCCGCTGCCGCCGGCGCTGTTCGATCAGACCGTCGCGGCGCTGCCGGCAAACGGCTTTCGCGGTATCAACGTGACGATCCCGTACAAGCAGGCGGCGCTGGCGCTTGCCGACGCCGCGAGCGCGGCGGCGACCGCAACCGGCGCCGCCAACACGCTGCTGCTGCAACCGGACGGGACCGTCGTCGCCGATAACACCGATGCGCCCGCGCTGCGTGCCGCGATCGCGGAGCGGCTGCCGCTGCCTGGCCTGAGCGTGTTCGTGCTCGGCGCCGGTGGCAGCGCCCGGGCCGCGGTCTGGGCGCTGACCGCCGCCGGCGCCGACGTCCACGTCTGGAACCGGACGGCGTCACGCGCCGCTGACCTGTGCGCGGCGATTGGCGGCCGGCCGCTTGCCGGCCTTGCGGCGGTGGCGACCCTGCGATCCGTGGACCTGATCGTGAACTGCACGTCGGTGGGCCTGCGACCCGAGGATGAGCTGAGCGCGCTGCCGCTCTCGCCGCGGCTGCTGGGCGGGGCGCGGCTGGTGGTCGACCTCGTCTACGGCAAGCACGAGACGCCGCTGATCGCCGCCGCCCGCGCCGCTGGGGTCGAAACGCTCGGCGGCCTCGAGATCCTGGTGCGGCAGGGAGCGCTGGCGCTGGAGCTGTTCACCGGTCGCAAGGCACCGCTGGCAGTGATGCGCGCCGCGGTCGGGCTGTGAGCCTGCCCCCGGTAGGTTCGCACGCCTCTGCCGGGGCAGGCTCTATCCTCTGCGGCCGATGACTGACGCACAAGAACTTGACGGAGACCGGGCGCTCTGCACGCCCTGCCGTGGAACCGGATCGCTGATCTCGGGACAGGGCGGCAGCCCGCACGCGGTGACCTGCCCTTGGTGTGGCGGCGACGGTCGCTTCCACCAGGGCCGCAGCGCGCAGGAGTTCGCGCCGGCGCCGGCGCCGGCGCCTAGCGAGTCCTGATTCGCCCCCGCGGATGCCGCCTGCCACTGCAGCCGTGCGGATGCGCACGTAAGCTAGGTCTGCAATGACACTGAGGTTGATCACCGCCGGCGAGTCACACGGCCCCGGCTTGACTTGCGTCGTCGAGGGGCTGCCCGCCGGCCTGGAGCTGGACCTGGAGCGGATCGACCGCGACCTCGCTCGGCGCCAGCTGGGCTACGGCCGCGGCGGCCGCATGAAGATCGAGCACGATAAGGCGGACGTCACCGCCGGCGTGCGGCACGGACACACGCTCGGCGGTCCGGTCGCGATCCAGGTCGCGAACCGCGACTACGCCAACTGGGAGGTGCGGATGAACCCGTGGCCGGTCGACGAGCCGGTTCCCGCGGTCCACCTGCCCCGGCCCGGCCACGCCGATCTGGTCGGCCTGCAGAAGTACGGGCTCGACGACGTCCGCGACATCCTCGAGCGCGCGTCGGCTCGCGAGACCGCCTCCCGGGTTGCGGGTGGAGCCCTGGCGAAGGCGCTGCTGTCCGCGCTCGGCGTCGAGATCCGCTCGCACGTGCTGCAGATCGCGAGCGTGCAGGCACCGCGCCCCGCGCAGCTCACGGTGTCCAGCTTCGACGGCGTCGACGACTCGCCGGTCCGCTGCCTCGACCCCGAGGCCGAGCAGGCGATGGTGAAGGAGATCGACACGTTGCGTCGCGGTAACGAATCGCTTGGCGGCGTCTTCGAGGTGATCGTCTTCGGTGTCGTTCCGGGAATCGGCTCGCACGTCTCCTGGGAGCAGCGCATCGACGGGCTGCTCGCCCAGGCGGTCACGTCGATTCAGGCGATTAAGGCGGTTGAGGTCGGCGACGGGATCGAGGTTGCCGGTCTGCCGGGGTCGCAGGCGCACGACGAGATCTTCTACGACGACGAGCGCGGCTACTACCGCCGGACGAATCGCGCCGGCGGTGTCGAGGGCGGCATGACCAACGGCGAGCCCGTGGTCGTCCGCGGCTTCATGAAGCCGCTGCCGACGCTCACCAAGCCGCTGCAGTCGGTGGACGTCGCGACGCACGAGCCGGCGCAGGCGCTGCGGGAGCGTACCGACTCCTGCACGGTGCCGGCGGCCGGGGTCGTGGCCGAGGCGATGGTCGCGCTGGTGCTCGCCGGCGCCTACCGCGAGAAGCTCGGCGGCGACCACATCGACGACATGCGGGCGGCGCTGGCCGCCTACGAGCAGCGGATCGGGTGGCGGCGATGAGCGATTCGAGCGTGATGCCGAGCGGCGTCGCCGTTGGCGCCACGCCAGCGGGCGTGGCGTCGGGCAAGCTGGCACTGATCGGCTTCATGGGGTCCGGTAAGACCCATGCCGCCCAGCGGCTCGGGCCCGGCACGGTCGACGTCGACGCGACGATCGAGGCCCGCGAGGGGCGCTCGATCGCCGAGATCTTCGCAAGTGATGGCGAGGCCGCGTTCCGCGGGCTCGAGGAGCGCATGACGCTCGAGCTGCTGGCCGACCCGACCGTCGGGGTGCTTGCGCTCGGGGGCGGAGCACTCGGCTCGGAACGCATCCGCGCAGCCCTCGAGCGTAGTGCCCGCACGGTCTGGCTCGATGTCGAGGCGGACGCGGCGTGGCGGCGCGTGCAGACGGAGCCCGAGGTCCGGCCGTTAGCGCGCGATCGAGTCGAGTTCGAGCGGCTGTTCAGCGAGCGCCGGCCTGTCTACCAGCGCGCCGCCGACGTGATCGTGCCGGCCCAGCGGGCTGACGATCTGGATGCCGCGCTCGCGGCCTGCGAGGGACTGCCGGTGAAGGGCGGCAAGGTGATCTGGGCGGCGACCGCAGCCGGTGGCTACCCCGTCTACATTCGCGAAGGGCTGCTGGACTACCCGCAAGCGGCCGGGAGTGGTGCGGACCAAGCTGCTGACGGGGACGGCACCGAGGCCGCGCGGCGGCAGGCGGCACGAGCCTTCTGGCCGGCGACGATCAGCGGACGCCGGGCGCTGGTCACCGACCATAACGTCGGGCGCTACTACGCCGACGTGTTCAACCCCACCTGCGCGGCGATCGGGATCAGCCCCGGGGAGCGCTCCAAGACGCTTGCCAGCGCGGAGACGATCTGGAGCGAGATGGCGTCGAGCGGCGTCACCCGCGCGGACGTCATGGTCGCCCTCGGTGGTGGTGTCGTCGGCGATCTCGCCGGCTTCTGCGCGGCGGCCTACCAGCGTGGGATGGCGGTCGTCCAGGTGCCGACGACGGTGGTCTCGCAGGCCGACAGCGCCTACGGCGGTAAGACCGGCGTCGATCTGCCGGAGGCGAAGAACTACGTCGGCGCCTTCCATCAGCCGAGCGCCGTGATCGTCGATCCGCGGACGTTGCAGAGCCTGCCGGCGGTCGAGGTGGCGGCTGGCTACGCCGAGGTCGTGAAGACCGCGCTGATCGCCGGCGGTGAGCTCTGGGAGTTGATCCGCGGCGGCACGGCGGCCACTGATCCGCGCGTGATCACCGGCTGCGCGTTGACGAAGCTGCGGGTCGTTGCGTCGGATGAGCGCGACCTCGGCCAGCGTCAATGGCTGAACCTCGGGCACACCGTGGCGCACGCGCTCGAGGTGGTTACCGCCTACTCGCGCTACCGCCACGGCGAGGCGGTAGCGCTGGGATTGCTCGCGGCGCTCCGGCTGTCCGGCGCCGACGATCTGCGGGCCGAAGTCAGGGAGCTGTTGAAGTCCAGCGGCCTGCCGGTCAGGATCGACGACGAGATCGACATCGACCAAGTGGTCCGTGCAACGGCGCGCGATAAGAAGCGCCTGGTCGAGGGACCGGTGCCGTTCGTGCTCTGCTCCGAGCCTGGCCAAGTCCGGACGGGGCAAACGGTGCCAGCGGAGGATCTGCGGGCGGCAGTGAAGGAGCTGCAGAGATGAGCCTCAGCAGCTGGGGCGACGCGTACGAGCCGACGGTGCGCACGCGCGTCGAAGTCATGCACGGTGTCAACCTCGATCAGCTCGGCCGTCGCGACCCGACTCACTACGGTGATCTCGACCTCGGTGAGCTGGAGACGCAGATCGGAGGCTGGGCGAACGAGCTCGGGCTCCAGGTCAGGTTCTTCCAGACCAACCACGAAGGCGAATTCGTGGAGCATCTGCACGAGCTCGAAGGCGTTACCGACGGGATCCTCGTGAATCCGGGTGCCTGGACCCACTACTCCTACGCGATTCACGACGCGCTCGAGATAGCCGCGCTGCCGACGGTCGAGGTGCACCTCTCGAACGTGGACGCGCGCGAAGGCTGGCGGTCGATATCGGTGGTGCGCGACCTCTGCATAGCGACCGTGGCGGGTAAGGGCCCGGACGGCTATCGCGAGGCGCTTGAGATCCTGAAGCGGGAGATGTCATGAGGACCGAGTCCCTGCTCGAGCGGCTGTCGGCGACCGGCGCCGATCTGATGCTGCTCAGCGATGAGATCAACGTTCGCTACCTGACCGGCTTCACCGGCGACAACGCGATCGTGGTCGTCGGCCCGGACACGCGACTGTTCGTGACCGATTCCCGCTACACCGAGCAGGCGGCCGGAGAGGTCGATCCGAGCTTCGAGCAGCTGACCGCCGTTGACGGCCTGCTCGTGACCGCGCTGCCGCTGCTGCCACGGGGCTCGCTGCGGCTCGGCTTCGAGTCCGAGCACGTGTCGTACGCGCAGTACCGTCAGATCTCCGTGCACATGCCCGAGCGGGTCGAGCTGGTGCCGGTGGTCGACCTGGTCGAGGGTCTGCGGCGGATCAAGGATGCTGGCGAGATCGAGCTGATGGCCGCCGCCGCGAAGATCGCGGACGACGCGCTTGCCGCGCTGCTCGAGACCGGACTTGCAGGCCGCACCGAGCGCGAGCTGGCGATCACGCTCGAGCACGACATGCGGCTGCGCGGCGCGGAGGGACCGAGCTTCCCCTCGATCGTCGCGTCCGGTGCGCACGGCGCGCTGCCACATGCCGTACCGCGCGACGTTGCCGTGGAGCGCGGGCAGCTCGTGACCTTCGACTGGGGCGCACGCTACCGCGGCTACTGCTCCGACTGCACCCGGACCGTCGCGGCCGGCGAACCATCGGCCGCGGCCCGGGAGGCCTACGAGCTGGTGCTCGGCGCGCAGCTTGTCGGGCTGGGTGCGGTGCATGCCGGTGCGTCGGGCCGCGAGATCGACGCGACCGTCCGGAAGATCATCTACGGCGCCGGCCACTCCGAGCACTTCGGCCACGGCCTCGGCCACGGCGTCGGCCTCGAGATCCACGAGGCGCCGCGGCTCTCACGCCTATCCGGCGACACGCTGGAGGTCGGCGATGCGGTCACGGTCGAGCCGGGCGTCTACGTGCCCGGTGAGTTCGGGCTGCGCATCGAGGACCACGTCGTCGTCGAGCCGGACGGGATCCGGATCCTGACGCCGGGCGTGCCGAAAGACCTATTGATCGTCGACTGACGTCTTGCGCTCCGGGCGCCCGAAGCTCCGCGCGCCACGCCTGCGCCGCGCTCCGCGCCAGCTCCGCGCCAGCTCCGCGCCGCGCCGCGCCACGCATGCTCCGCGCTCCAGCCAACCCGTAAAAGTTCGAAACCCGTCATTGGCGCGGCCGGAGTGCGAGGTTTTACGGCCATAGGCCGTAAAAGTTCGAACTCCGGGGCCTTGTCCGTCACGCTTCGAAGTTTTACGGGTTCATGGGCGCGGGTGACTACCGGGAACGGCCGGGAGCCGGGCAGATCCGCTTGACACGACCCCGCCGATCCGACAACTTCGTTACCGATGATCTCTGAGCCCGAGTTCCTGATCTTGCAGCACGCCGAGTGCGAGCCGGCTGGCGTGCACGAGCAGCAGCTCGCAGTAGCCGGCGCCGCGATCCGGCGCGTGCGGCTCTACGCGGGGGCGCTGCCGCCGGCGGATTACCACGACTTCGCGGGGCTGATCGTGATGGGCGGGCCGATGGGCGTCTACGAGGACGAGCGCTACCCGTGGCTGGCCGGGGAGCTGGCCCTGATCGCCGCGGCAGCCGCCGACGGGCTGCCGATCTGGGGCGTCTGCCTGGGCGCACAGCTACTGGCTGCCGCGCTGAGAGCGAAGGTCCACCCGGGTGACGGTCCGGAGATCGGAGTGATGGAGGTCCAGCGCGCGGAGGTCGCCGCCGGCGACCCGGTGTTCGGTGCGGCGCCCGATCGCTTCCAGGTGCTGCAGTGGCACGGCGACACCTACGAGCTGCCGGCCGGCGCGGTGCGCCTCGCCGGCTCGGCGCGCTATCCGCAGCAAGCCTTCAGGGTCGGCAAGACCTACGGCCTCCAGTTCCACCTCGAGCTGTCACCGGACCTGCTCGGCGAGTGGGCGCAACTGCCTGCGTACGCCGACGGACTGCGCCAGGCGCACGGCGAGGGAGCACTACCGGGGTTGCTCGCCGCCTGGAAGCGGGAGGCGCCGCAGGCGAACGCACTGGCCCGCGAGCTGTTCGGACGCTGGCTGTCGTCGGTGGTCGGCCTGGAGCCGAGCGGCGATTTCCCGCCGAGCGGCGACCCTGACGCCGACTATTAGCGCCGCGCGACCTGGTGGCGCGCATGCTGGCTCGCCGGCCGCCGTCCACCAGCGCGGCCCGGTGGCAGGTGGCGGTCGTTAGACTCACCTGGGTGATTCGGGAGGTGGTTCCCGATCCGTTTAGGACGAATACGAGAATATGCCCATTTCCACAAACGAATTTAAGAACGGCAGCCACATCGACGTTGACGGCACCGTTTACCGGATCGTCGAGTTCCAGCACGTCAAGCCCGGTAAGGGCGGTGCGTTCGTGCGGACGAAGCTGCGTCGCGCCAGCGATGGAGCCGTGATCGATCGCACCTTCCGCGCCGGCGAGAAGTTCCGCCAGGTTCGGACCGAGGTGCGGAAGATGCAGTATCTGTACCGGGATGGCGCTGACGCGCACTTCATGGACACCGAAACGTACGAGCAGTTCACGATCCCGGAGACGACGCTCGCGGAGCCGCTGCAGTTCATGCGCGAGTCGGAGAGCGTCGAGTTGCTCTACATCGACGGCGAGCCCGCCGACGTGCAGCTACCGAGCGCGATCGATCTGAAGGTGACCGAGACCGAGCCGGGGCTGCGTGGCAACACCGCTTCCGGCGGCGGCTCGAAGCCGGCCGTGGTCGAGACGGGTGCGAAGCTGCAGGTACCGCTGTTCGTGAACATCGGCGACATGATCCGTGTCGACACCCGCAGCGGCGAGTATCTCTCGCGCGCCTGAACGCAATGCGTTCATCGGTAGAGGAGCCTGATGGCAGGTCGGACTGAGCAACGCCGGGCAGCAATCTGGGCCCTCTACCAGAGCGACCTACTCGGTCGCAGTCTGGAGGAGATGTTCTCCTCGGACACACGCGTGTTCACGCGAACGCTTGCGGAGACCGTCCGCTCGCACCAGGCGGAGCTCGACGCGACGATCGAGCGGCTCGCGAGTGGCTGGTCGCTGGCGAGGATCGCCCCGCTGGAGCGGGCGATCCTGCGCGTCGCGCTGCTGGAGATGACGTATCCAGGGCTGCTGCCGGGTGAGCATGCGATCGCGCCCGAAGGCGCGATCGACGAGGCGGTCGAGACCGCCAAGGAGTACTGCGGAGCGGAAGCCCCCGGTTTCGTGAACGGCGTCCTCGGCGCTGCGCTGCGCGAGCGACAGGCGGCCCAGGCGCCGGCGGCCGAGGGGTCCTGAGAGTCGGCGAGCACGCGGAGGCTGGGCGCATGAGCTACACGAACGCGAGTGGACGGCAGCGAATCCTCGACGACTGTGGCAGCGCGCTCGTGCCGCTCGATGTTGCGCTTGCTGAGCTCGGCGAGGCCTACGATCACTTCGACGAGCACACCGCCGACCGCTTCGAGGCGGAGCTGTTCAAGCCGCTGCAGGCGGCCTACAGCGCCGTGGCGCACGCGCGCGGCGGCTTTGCCGCGCGATATGGCTTCACCGTGGAGCAGCCGCCGCCGCCGCCGACGCCCGGACTGCGGGACCCGCGCGTCGCGCTCGCGAATGCGGCGACGTCGATCCGCGACGCGGACGATGTGCTGGCGGAGCTGCAGGACTCGATGCTGCCGGTCGAGGTCGGCGACGTCGAGCTACGCAACGACCTTGCAAGGTCGCGGCGCCTGCTCGATCCGCTGCCAGCGGCCTGCAGATCGCTGTCGCGCAGCTTCGGCCGCTGACCCGGATCTGCGGCCGGGCCGGCGTGCAGACTTGGGCGCCGATCCGACGCGCGCCGTTTGGCGCTGATGGCGCGCCCGCTGGCGCGCCCCTGACGGCGCTCAGTCCCAGGTCGCCTGCAGCGAAGGCAGCGGGACCGTTGGCGGCGGGCTCTGGACGCGCACGCGCGCAGCCTCGATCACGGCGCCCGACTCCGAGACGTAGACCGGGTCGCACTCGAGATCGACGATCTCGGCGTGGGTGTCGACGATCGCGCTGATGCGCAGCAGCAGCTCTTCGAGCGAGGCGACGTCCGCCTTCGGTGCGCCGCGGTAGCCGTCAAGCAGCGGGAACGTCTTCAGCGAGCGGATCATGTCGGAGGCTGCGCCCTCGCTGAGTGGGGTCAGCCGCACCGAGACATCCTGCGCGAGACGGCCAACGCGGCTGCCGGCGCCGCAGGCGATGACGGGGCCGAAGTTCGAGTCGCTCGTAACGCCGACGACGAGCTTCGTCGCATCTGGTGGCTCGCTCGCACCCGGGGCGGGCAAGCCGTAGCACGCGAACAGCTCGGCGACCGTCTCCGGCGGCATCCAGTCCGACTCCTCGGCAAGCTGGCGGCTGATCAGCACTGCGGCGTGCTCCGGCTCCACGTTGTCGAACTGACGGTAGACCGGCTCGGGGCGCGAGCGCCAGCGGCCGTGACGGGCCGCGCGTGCAAGCGCAAACGCCGCGTCCTCGGGAAACTCGAAGCCGGGCACCTGGACATCGCCTAGGTGCAGCGCCGCTGGCGGCGGCTTCTCGGTCATGAACACCGACGCGATCGTCACCGGTGGCCGCGTTGCCACGACCTCTCGCACCGCGCGGGCCACCTCACCGGCGCTGGCACGTAGCGACGGCACGAAGATCGTCAGGATCGCGTCGCAGAAGTCGGCGTCGATCAGCGTCTGCAGGACCTTCGCGTAGGTCTCGCCTTCGGACGAGCCGAGCAGGTCGATCGGGTTCGCGCACGAGCCGCCGGCTGGGACCAGCTGGCGTAGCTTCGCCTCCAGTGCCGTATCCACCTCCGGCACCGCGACGCCCGCGGCCTGGCAGGCATCGGCGCACATGATGCCGGGGCCGGCGGCGTTGGTCACGATCGCGACGCGATCGCCGAGCGGCACCGGCTGCGTCGTCAGCAGTTGCGCGACTGTGAACAGCTCGTGCAGCGTGTCGGTGCGGATCACCCCGGCCTGCTCGAACAGTGCCTCGACCGCGGTCTCGGAGCCCGATAACAACGTTCCGGTGTGCTGGCGGCTGGCACGAACGCCGGCCGCCGAGCGCCCGCTCTTCACCGCCAGCAGTGGCTTGCGGCGGGCGAAGTGCGGTGCGATCCGCGCGAACTTCCGCGGGTTCCCGAACGACTCCAGGTACAGCATCGCCAGTGCCGTGTTCGGATCCTGCTCCCAGTAGCAGAGCATGTCGTTACCGGAGAGATCCGCCTTGTTGCCGACGGCGACGAACGAGGAGAGGCCGAGGCGCCGGCGTGCCGCCGCCTCGGTGACCGCGATGCCGAGGCCGCCGCTCTGCGACATGAAGCCGATCGATCCGGGCAGCGGCGGGCGCTCGGCGAAGGTGGCGTTGAGGTTGACCTCGGGGTCGGTGTTGATCACGCCGAGGCAGTTCGGCCCGACGACACGGATGCCGGCACCGCGGCAGATCTCGAGCAGCTGGCGTTGGCGCTGCTGGCCTTCGAGGCCGATCTCGGCGAAGCCGGATGAGATCACGACCAGCGAGCGGACGCCCGCCTGGGCGCAGTCGCGTGCCACGTCGAGCACCTGTTCGGCCGGTGTCACCACCACCGCCAGCTCGACCGGCTCGCCGATCGCCGAGACCGACGGGAAGGCTCGCAGCCCGTGGACCGTACGCGCTAGCGGGTTGACGGGGTAAAGGCGCCCCTTGTAGCCGCTGCGGATGATGTTGCGCAGCACCGTGCCGCTGATCGTGCCGCGGCGACGCGAGGCGCCGACCACCGCGACCGAGGTCGGCGTCAACACGCCGTCGACCGCGGCGACGGCGGCGAGTCGATCGCGCTCCTCGAACCGCGCCTTCGCCTCGGCGCTGACGTCCGTCGGCAGCTCGATAGCGATGGAGTCCGAGCTCGCGCGAATCTCGACGGGGAAGCCACTCTCCCGGAAAACCTCGATCATGCGGTGATTCGACGGCATCACGTCGGCGGTGAACCGGTTGATGCCGTTCTCGCGGGCAACCACGGCAAGGTGGGCCAGGAGAATCGTGGAGATGCCGTGGCCCTGCAGCGCGTCGGCGACGAGGAACGCGACCTCGGCGCGATCACTGTCCTCGCGCACGTAGGCGGCGTGGGCGACGATACGAGCCGGGGAGCCGGTCTCCGCGACAAGCGCGTAGCGGCTGCTGTAGTCGACGTCGGTCGACCACGACGTGACCCAGTCCAGGTTCGGGACGCCGAAGAAGCGGAACACCATCGACTCGGGGGAGAGGCCCGCGAGGAACTCGCGCACGTTATCGGTGTCGTCGCGACGGACCGGCCGGACGTGCAACGTGCTTCCGTCGCGCAGGGCGACGTCAGCTGCCCGCTCGCTCGGGTAGGGACGCTCCTCGACGGTGTCCATCAGAGCTCCTGCTGCAGATCAAGCGGCTCCTGCCCGACGGCGAGCATGCCCTTCTCGAGGCGGTCGATCACGGTTTCGATCACCGCGACCCGTGCATAAGGCTTGTTCTCGGCTGAAATCAGCGACCACGGCGCCGACTTGTGGTCGGTCTTCTCGATCATCTCACGGATCGCCTGCTCGTAGCGGTCGTGCTTCTCCCGGTTCCGCCAGTCTTCGTCGGTGAGCTTCCAGCGCTTGAGCGGGTCCTGGTCGCGAGCCATGAAGCGGCGCAGCTGCTCCTTCGGGGAGATCTGCAGCCAGATCTTGACGAGCACCACGCCTTCGGCGTGCAGGCTCTTCTCGAAGGACACGATCTCGTGGTAGGCACGGTTCCACTCGTCTTCGGTCGCGAAGCCCTCGACCCGCTCGACCAGCACGCGGCCGTACCAGGTGCGGTCGAACACGCACATGCCGCCCCAACCGGGAACCTGTGGCCAGAAGCGCCAGAGGAAGTGGTGGCGCTTCTCACGGGCCGTCGGCTCCGCGAACTCGGACACCGTGTAGTGGCGCGGATCGAGCATCGCCGTGAGGCGCCGGATCGCACCGCCCTTACCGGCGGCGTCCCAGCCCTCGAAGAGGATGAGGAGCGGTGGTCCGAGGCGTTTGCCGCCGATCAGCCCGGCACATTGCAAACGCAGCGCCAGTAGCCTCCGCTGCGCGGACTCCAAGCGCTCGAGTCCCTCCTTGGCAGAGAGCTCCAGGCTCAGGTCCACGTCGTCAAGCTTCGCCATAAGTCCGTACTGTGACACACAGTGCAAACCCCCGCTAGGAAAAATCCCGCCGCTCCAGACGCCGGCGGCAGCACCGGTGGTGCTGCTGGCAGCGTCCCCGGCCGTGACAGCAAACCCGATACCGGCTCGACCTCCACAAGTGGCGCGCCGCTGCGCGCCACCCAGACGTTCGACCAGCGGCTGCTGGTCCGGCTGTGGGCTGACGGTCAATCCGCGCTGACCGACGACGAGCAGTTCGTCCACTCGATCGCCGACGAGTTCCTCGCCGGCTTTCGGGCGCTCAGGGGCATTGGGCCGGCGGTGACGGTGTTCGGCTCGGCCCGCACCCCGCCGGGCCATCCCCACTACGAGCTGATGCGCAACACGGCGCGACTGCTCGGCGAAGCGGGCTACGCGATTATCACCGGCGGCGGTCCGGGCCTGATGGAGGCTGCGAACCGCGGCGCCCAGGAAGGTGGCGCGAAGTCGGTCGGCTGCAACATCGAGCTGCCGCACGAGCAGGGGATGAACGCATACGTCGACGTCGGTGTGCGGTTCCGGCACTTCTTCGCGCGGAAGGTCGTGTTCGTGCGCTACGCGATGGCATTCGTGATCGGACCAGGGGGCTTCGGCACGCTCGACGAGATGTTCGAGGCGCTGACGCTGATCCAGACGCAGACCGTCCGGCACTTCCCGGTGGTCGTGATGGACTCCGGGGAGTGGGATGGACTCTTCGGCTGGCTGCGCGCCCACGCGCTCGCCGACGGCCGCATCAGCGAGGCAGACCTGGAGCTCGTGACGTTCACCCACGACCCCGAGGAGGTCGTGGAGATCGTGCGCGACGGGCATCGCCGGGCCGAGCAGATGCTTTACGACCAGCAGCGCGCGCAACAGAGGCGCGCGGCTGAGCGCCACCCGGGCAACATCTGACAGTCGCGCGGCAGCCTCGCGGTCCGGGCGGCAGTCCTGCCGTCCGGCCGCCAGCGACACCGTCGCCAGATAGACGAAGGGCCCGTCGCCTGCCGGCGACGGGCCCTTCGTCACACGCCTGCGCGCTTACGCGCTTACGCTGCTTCTGCCGCCAGCACTTGGCGGGCGCGGCGGTATTCCTCGACGACGAGCTCGTTGAGCTCGTCGGCGGAGGTGTCCTTCGTCTCCTTATCCAGCGTGATCAGGCCGTTCTGGATCATGCTGACGCGGTCGCAGGCCGCGAAGACGTGGGCGTAGTTGTGCAGGATCATGATGATCGAGGTTTCGCCCTCTTCCTTGATCTTCGAGACCAAGTCGAGGATCATCGCGCCCTCTTTGGCACCCATGGCCGCCAGGACCTCGTCGAGGAAGAGGATGTCCGAGTGCGAGTTGACCGAGCGCGCGACCGCGATCGCCTGACGTTGGCCGCCGGAGAGGCGGGCCACCGGCACGTCGATGCGGGGGATGTTGATCCCGATCTGATCGAGCACCGCGCGGGCGTCCTTCTTCATCTTGCGCTTGTTAACCAGCCCGAAGGGCTTGCTTCGCGGCTCACGCTTGAGATAGAAGTTCTCGTACACCGTCAGCTGATCAACCAGCGCCAGGTCCTGGAAGACCATGTCGATGCCATGTTGGCGAGCGTCCTCGACGCTCTTCGGCTCGAACGGCTCGCCGCGCAGCCACATCTTGCCGCTGTCGGCCGGCTGGAAGCCGTTCATGATCTTCAGCAGCGTGGACTTGCCGGCGCCGTTATCGCCGAGCAACCCCAGCACCTCGCCCTTACGCAAATGCAGGTTGATATCACGCAGAGCGACCGTGGGCCCGAAGTGCTTGGTGATGTGCTCAACGCGGAGCACATCGTCAGGGGCGCTGACCGGGCCGATGTGACCCGTGAACTCTGATTCGTTGTTAGCTGCCAAGGCCGGATCCCCTTCTGACACGACGGACGTAGACGTTGATCACCATTGCAACGATCACCGCCAAGCCGAGGTAGAGATCGAGGTAGTTGTCGCTGACGCCCTTCAGGTTCAAGCCCTCAGTCAAAATCCCGAGGAACAAGGCGCCGATCAGGGCGCCGACGACGGTGCCCTCACCGCCGGTCATCAGCGTGCCGCCGATGATGCAGGCCGCGATCGATAGGAACATGATCTGGCTCGCCGAGGTCGGATCCGGGTTCGCCGACAGGGTACGAACTGACTCGAGGATGCCGACCAGGCCGGCAGTGCTCGCACAGAGGATGAAGTTGCGCATCGCCACCCAACGGGTGTTGACACCAGACTCAGCGGCGGAGAACTTGTTGCCACCGACGGCGACTGTGTAAGTACCCCAACGCGCCCGCGAGAGCAGGATCTGCAAGATGATGACTATCACCACCGCCCAGATCAACTCCGAGTAGGTGCTGCCACCGAAGATCTTCGCCAGCGTATCCATCGCGCCGGAGGTAGTCGTGCCCGGGGTAGTGATCTGCGTGGAGTGCGAGATCACCAACGTCAGGCCCGCGAGGAATAACTGCATCCCCAAGGTGACCACGAAAGACGCGATCCCGACGTAAGCGGTGAAAAAGCCGTTCAACGCACCAACGACCGCCGCGACGATCAGCGAGATGATCAACGCCGGCAGCAACGGGATACCAGCGTTGTGCACGGAGTTCCAAATAAACGGGACGAAGAGGTAGACGGAGCCGACCGAAAGGTCGATCTCACCGAGCACCATCACGAACACCTGGCCGGCGGCCAAGATCGCGTATGGCGCGAAGTACGGCAAAAGCGATCTGATCGACGAGCCCGTCAGGAAGTGCGACGTGCTGATCACGAAGTACAGGAAGACGATCGCCGTCACAACGATGATCGAACCTTCCCGCAACGTGAGGAAACTCTTGGCCCAGCCTAAGGGCGAGCCGCCGCTGGGCCGGCCGCTAGATGCGGTCGGCCCCGGCGCGCTTGCCTTACTAGCCGTTGTGTGTTCTGTTTCTGTTGACAAAGCGTGCCATGCAGCGGTTGCGATTTACGCCTTCTGGACGCCAGGCTTGGTGCCTGTGCCCTCGTACTTACTCTTCGTCGAGACGTACGGCCCGACCGTCTTGGAGTCCAGGAACTTCAGGCCGGTATCAACGGTGGCTGGGCCGGTCAGGCCCTGCGAGACGTTGTAGAAGTACAGCTCGAGGATCGGCAGGAAGCCCTGCAGATATGGCTGCTGGTCGATCGTGAAATCGATGTACTGGGCAGCCAGGCCGGCCTCGGTGATCGGTGTCAGGTCGAAGCCGCCACCCGCGACCTTGCCCTTCAGGCCGGCCGACTGAATCCCCTGGGAGACCGCGGAGGTAGAGCCGGCGTCCACTGCGAAGTAGCCCTTGTAGTTGGTCGTGTGCGAGGCGATGAATGCCTTCTCCGTCGTGTTCTCCTGAGCCTCAGCAGCACCCGAGGCCTGCGAGTGGACCTTGATGTTCGTGCCCTTCAGCTGCTGCTCGATACCGTCCAGACGCGGCTGGATGTTGGCGGAGCCAGGCGTCGCGATGAACACCGCGATGTCACCGCCACCGGGGATCAGCTTCTGGATATGCTGCCCCATCTCGACGCCGGCCTGCAGCAGGTCCTGGCCGATGTAGGCAAGGCGAGCGTTGGGCTCGTCAGCGTTGTAGGCCACCACCGGGATGCCAGCCGACAGCGCGTTGTTCACTGGGGTGTTGAACGCGGTCGGGTCGATCAGCGAGCAGGCGATGCCGTCCGCCTTGGCGCTGATCGCGGTGTTGAACGCGTTGACCATCTGGCCGACGTTGCTGGTCTCCGACCCGGTCCACGTGTAGGAAGCGCCCAGCAGCTTGCAAGCATCCGCCGCGCCGCTCTGAGTCGGCGTGAAGAATGTGTTGGTGGTCACGTGGTTGACCATCACGTACTTGAACTTCTTGCCGACACCGAAGATCGACGACGCCGCGCTGCCGCTCGTCGCTGCCGTGGAGGTCTTGGTGCCACCGCCGCCGCAAGCCTCGAGCAAGACTGCCGCGAGGCCGGCCGCACCACCCGTCAGCGCGGTACGGCGGGTGATCTGAGCGGCCTTGGAAACATGCTTGCCGCCCTTCTTCTCGGCCCTGTCCTCGTCCCACTCGAGACGCTCGACGGCATCGCCCATGGTGTCATCAGCATGGTCGAGAATGTCGTGTTCTGACACGGATAACTCCTCTCCCTAAGAAGCGTTATGGCTGCCGGTCAGTGACCGGTCACAAAGAGAAACTACCACTCCTCGCCCCCAGACTCAAAACCGGCTTTTACGGCGGTCATCATGGCACACGCTGGCGACGCTTGCAGGGAGTTCATCGAGGGGACACGCTTCATCACGGAACGCTAACCAACCCCTACAAGGGTCGGCGTGGAACTGCTGGCCTGGGAGCGGTCACACACGCGCGTACGCGAACGGGCGCTGACCGCCCGTCAGCACGGATCGAGCTGTTCATACCCGCGCGCTCGGGGCTATAAACGGCAGCTTCTCTACCGCCGCTGGCGGCGGCGAAGCTCGCTGCCGGACCGAGCCGGCACCGTCCGCGCCGCTGTGCCACAGTTTTCTCAAGCTAGGGCGGATTCCGCGCCAGACTCAGCGCTGAGAATGAGGTGGGAAAGATGACTGCAGGCAACGTGCTGGTGGGTCTCGACATCGGGACATCGTCGGTGAAGGGCATCGCGATCGACCGCAGCGGGAAGGTCTTGGCTCTGGCCGGGGCGAGCTATCCGCTCTCGACGCCGCACCCGGGCTGGGCCGAGCAGAACCCGGAAGATTGGTGGGAGGCAGCCAGCTCGGTGCTCGAGCGTCTGACCGCCGAGGCCGGCCCGCTGGCCGGCATCGGCTTAAGCGGCCAGATGCACGGCCTTGTGGTTCTCGACGGCGATGACAACGTGGTGCGCCCGGCGATCCTGTGGAACGACCAGCGAACCGCTGCCGAGTGCGAGGAGATCGAGCAGACGATCGGCCTCACGCGCCTGATCGAGCTCACCGGTAACCGCGCGCTGACCGGCTTCACGGCGCCGAAGCTGCTGTGGATCCGCCACCACGAGCCGGAGAACTACGCCCGGATCAAGCACATCTGCCTGCCGAAGGACTACGTCCGGCTGCGTCTCTGCGGCACCCGCGCGATCGACGTCGCCGACGCCTCCGGCACGCTACTGCTGGACGTCCAGCAGCGGACCTGGAGCGAGGAAGTGCTCGACGCGCTTGAGGTTGACCGCGATTGGCTGCCGCAGGTGCTCGAGAGCCCGGAGGTGTCGGGCTACACACCGGACGGCATCCCGGTTGCCGCCGGTGCCGGCGATCAGGCCGCGGGCGCGGTCGGCGTTGGTGTCGCCGAGCCCGGCACGGTGTCGGTCGTGCTCGGGACCTCCGGCGCGGTGTTCGCCGCACTTGACCACTATCAGGCCGATGCCGAGGCGCGCGTGCACGCCTTCTGCCACGCGATGCCGAACACCTGGCACGCGATGGGCGTGATGCTGTCGGCCGCCGGCTCGCTGCAATGGTTCCACGACGTTGCCGCGCGCGAGACCGGATTCGATGATCTCACCAACGAGGCTGCGGCCTGGGAGCCGGGGGCGGAGGGGCTTATCTTCCTGCCGTATCTCGCGGGCGAGCGCACGCCGCATGCCGATCCCGATGCGCGCGGCGTGTTCAACGGTCTGTCCCTGCGTCACGACCGCGGCGCGCTGACAAGGGCGGTGCTTGAAGGCGTGGCCTTCGGACTGCGCGATGGCCTGGACCTGGTCAACGGCCTCGGCAACCCCGCCACGATCGGGCGGGTCTCCGGCGGTGGTGCCCACAGCGACCTATGGATGCAGATCGTCGCATCGATCCTCGAGCTGCCGCTCGAGCGTGTCGCCGTCGACGAGGGTGCGGCCTACGGCGCGGCGCTGCTTGGCGGCGTCGCCAGCGGGGTCTTCCCGGACGTGCCGACGGCGATCGCCGCAACCGTGAAGCCGCGCGAGGTGATCGACCCGATCCCCGAGTGGGTCGACCGCTACCACGATCTGCGTCACGACTTCATCGACCTGTACCCGGCCTTGAAGGCGCTTCGCCACTAGCTTGCCGACGTCCCCGGGGCTACGCGCTCCGGCGGGCGCCTGGAACCTGAAGCGCCCGGCCGGCGCCCTGCTCAGGGCGCCGGCCGGGGCGCAAGCCGTCTGTGGGGCGGCCTCAGCCGATCACACGGGCGCCGGCGCTCGGGTGCACGACCCGCGTGCCCTCCGGTAGCACGGCGTCCGGAGGCATCAGGCCGAGGATGTTGCCGCCGAAGCCGCCGCCCAGCAGTCGGGCACCGATCGCGCCGGCGCCCTTGAGCCGCTTGACGGCCGCCTCGACGGCGTCGGTCGAGATCTCGAAGTCGTCGCGCAGCGAGGCGTGCGACTCGTCGAGCAGCCGGCCGAGGCTACCAAGATCGCCCTTGCGCAGGGCGGCGACGGACTGCACCACGCGCGCGTTCTCGCTCATGACATGCCGTGCGCGGCGTTCGAGCACGTCGGGCAGCAGGTGTAGGTCCTGGATCTGAGTGTCGCGGAGCGACTCCTTGCCCATCCTGTGAGCCGCTTCGATGCACTCCTCGCGTCGCTGGTTGTAGCCCGAGGCGGCGTTGCTATGAGCCTGGCCCGAGTCGAGCGTGACGAGCTCGTAGCCGCCCAGCACCAGCGGCACCGGCTCGATCGTCAGCTCGCGGAAGTCGATCAGCACCGCCTTATCCTGCTCGCCGAAGAGCGACGCAATCTGGTCCATCAGACCTGTCTGAGCGCCGACCCAGTCGTGCTCGATCCGCTGGCAGAGCTTTGCAAGTTCGATCCGGCTCTCCCATTCGCGCTCGGCCAGGCCCAGCATCGCGAGGCAGAGGGCCGTCTCCAGTGCCGCCGATGACGACATCCCGGAGCCGCGCGGCAGGTTGCCGCTGATCTCGAGTCGCATGCCGGGCAGAATCACCCCGGCGGCCTGCAACTCGCCGGCCGCGCCGCGTACGAACGCCCGCCAGCCACTGCGCGCGTCGCGCGTGTCGAGCGGGAAGCGGTCGTGCTCTGCGAGATCGAGCGCCGCGGCCTCGATCTCGGTGCTGCCGGGTGCCGGTGTCGCGTCCACCGTGACGCCCAGCTCAAGGGCGAAGGGGATCGCAAGCCCGTCGTTGTAGTCGGTGTGTTCGCCGATCAGGTTCACGCGCCCAGGGCCAAAGGCGCGAATCGATGCAGTTCTCATAGCTAGCCCATTAGGTTGCCATCTGTGGAGCCGCGAACGCGCTGCGCTTGCGCGGTGAGCGTCGCTCGGGCCGGCACGCTCGGGCCGGGGGTCGGGGCCGAGAGCGCCGGACCGTACACTCGAGCTTGCCGTGCTCGGCTTTAGCGACCTCAACCAGGCACTGGCGCTGGCCGCGACCAGCGCCCACCGCCGTCCCGACGCGATCACGATCGCGATCCTCGTGCTGGTCCTGGCCGCCTACATCGCTATGCGCCGTGGCTGGCGTCCGCGCGTCTCGCGCCTCAGCGGGTCCGGGCAGCGGCTGCGACGCGGTCTCGCGGAGGCGCCGATCCGGCCACGGGCACTGGTCCCGACGGCCGTGATCGTGGTCCTGATCGTGCTGCTGCTGGTCGTGCGCCCGTAGCCGACAGAGGGAGCTGCGTTCTTTGTAAGTTCGCGTACGCCAGGCGTAAGGAAACTTACAAAGAACGCTCAGTCAGATCAGCTTGACGATCGCGACGATGCCGACGACGACGATCAGGGCGCGCAACGCGGTCGGATTCAGGCGCCGGCCGAACGCGGCGCCGAGCTGGCCGCCGATGATCGAGCCTGCGGCAATCAGCGCCGCCGGCGCCCAGGCAACGTGCGCGGCGAGCACGAACACGAGGCCGGACATGAGGTTGGCGGCACCGGTCGTGATCACCTTGACGGCGTTCAGGCGCTGCAGAGTCTCATTGATCGTCAGCGCCAGGATCGACATCATCAGGATTCCCTGGGCAGCGCCGAAGTAGCCTCCGTAGATGCCGCAGGCGAAAGTCCCGAGCACCGTCACTGGGCCTACGCCGGCATCGCTTGCGCGGCGACGGTCGCCGAGCAGCTTGTTGATGCGCGGCTGCAGCACGATCAGGACCAGCGCGATGATAATGAAGGCCGGAACGATCGCCTTGAACGCAGAGGCGGGCAGGACTAGCAGCAGGACGGCGCCGGCGATTGCGCCCGCCATCGAGGCGGCGGAGAGGACCAGCGTGCGGTGGCGTTGACCGCTGAGCTCGCGGCGGTAGCCGATCGCGCCTGAGATGGACCCCGGAACCAGGCCGACGGTGTTCGAGACGTTGGCGACGACGGGGCTATAGCCGAAGGCCAGAAGCGTCGGGAAGGTGATCAGGGTGCCGCTGCCGACGACCGTGTTGATCGTGCCCGCAGCGATCCCTGCCAGCATGATCAGGGCTGCGTGCAGGAGGCTCAAGCTCCTCGTAATCTATACGGGCCGGCGGCCGTGTGGTCGTCAGACCCGATGCCGGCAAGCTCGTCGCGTCAGCCCCGCCGGGCAGGGCGCAGCACGATGATCTCGGCGGTCGCGTGCGCCAGCAGCCAGGCGACGTCGGCCGGCGCGAAGCCGGGCTCCTCACCGCTGGCGGCGGCGAGGACGACACGATCGCACTGCTCGTGCGCGAGCATCAGCTCCAGCGCTTGGCTGAGCGTGCGCCCGCGCTCGATCCGCGACTCGACCGGCACCTTGAATCCGGCGGCCCGCTCCTCGATCGTCTCCTGCAGCGCCACTGCCATCCCGGCTGAGCGGGGGAGCGGGGCGTCGAGTGGCAGCTGTAGCGGTACCTGCAACAGCAGCACGGGTACGAGCGTCCCCTGCTCGGCGCGCGCCAGCCGCAGCGCGACCTCGAGCGCGCCGCCGGTCAGCCCGTGCGCGACGTAGGGGAAGAGCGTGCGACCGCCCGGGAGCGTCCCCGTGGCCGCGGACGGCATGCTCATGGTGAGTCCTCCTCAGCCGCGGTCTCTGCGGGCCGGCGGCGATCGGCAACCACGCAGAGATCGATCCCTGGCGCCAGCGCGAGCAGCTGCGCCACCAGCGACGGTCGCAGCAACCGGCGGACGAGCTTCTCGGGCTGCGGGGCGCCAAGCAGGATGTAGGTGGTGCCACGCTCTCGCGCCACCCGCGCCGCGACCGCTGCGACGTCGTCACCGGGCTCGATCAGCAGATGGGCGCCAAGCACGCTGGCGAGACGCCGGATCGCTTCCAGCTGCGGCGCCTGGTCATCAGTCGGCTCGTTGTTCGAGACCCACAGCAGATCGAGCTCGGCCCCCCGGCGCTGCGCGAAACGCCAGGCGCGACGGATGATGCGCTGCGCGTCCGGCTGCGGCTTGACCAGTGCCAGCAGGCGCTGGCCGATCGCCTCGGGGAGGAGCGTGTCCAGCAGCCGGTCGCGACCGCGCAGGCCCGGCACGAGTGCGCTTGCGACGCCGGGCTCGCGCCTTGCCTCGACGTTCTCCGCGACCTGGCGCAGCGCGATCTCGCGCAGCGCGCTGAGGTTCTGGACGCGGAAGAAGTTGTCGAGCGCGGCTTGGATCGCAGCGCCGCGGTAGACCTTTCCGGCACGCAGGCGCTCGATCAGCTCCTCGGGTGCGATGTCGACCAGGATGACCTCGTCGGCGTCGGCCAGCACCGCGTCCGGCAGGGTCTCACGGACCCGGATCCCGGTCCATTCGGCGATCTGGTCGCCAAGGCTCTCGAGGTGCTGGACATTCACGGTCGAGAAGACGTCGATCCCCGCCGCAAGGACGTCGGCGACGTCTTCGTAGCGCTTCGCGTGCTCGCCGCCGGGTGCGTTGGTGTGCGCGAGCTCGTCGATCAGGCAGAGCTCGGGCGCGCGGCGCAGAATCGCGTCGAGATCCAGCTCCGCTACCCGGTGCTCCCGATACTCCACCTGGCGTCGGGGAATCGTCTCGAGCCCGACGGCGAGTGCAGCTGTCTCGGGCCGGTCATGCGGCTCTAGATAGCCGATCGCGACGTCTCGACCCGCCTGCGCCTCGTGATGCCCCTCCTGCAGCATTCGGAACGTCTTGCCGACTCCGGCCGCCATCCCCAGAAACACCCTGTGGTTGCCTGCGTCCATCCGCGTTCTCCCATCTGGCGTGCCGCCGGCTCGGACCTCGCCGCCAGCTCAAACCCCGAGGACGCCGTGCACGATCAGATCGATCAGCTTGATCCCGATGAACGGCGCGATCAGGCCGCCGACACCATAGATCAGCAGGTTGCGGCGCAGCAGGACGCTGGCGCCGAGCGGACGGTAGTTCACGCCGCGCAGGGCGAGTGGCACCAGCAGCGGGATGATCAGCGCGTTGAAGACGATCGCGGAGATCACGGCGGAGCGAGGCGAGCCCAGGTTCATCAGGTTCAGGACGTGCAGCGGACCCTGGCCGTGGTGGGTGTAGGCCCAGGTGGTCATGAAGATCGCCGGCAGGATCGCGAAGTACTTCGCCACGTCGTTCGCGATCGAGAAGGTGGTGAGCGCGCCACGGGTGATCAGGAGCTGCTTGCCGACCTCGACGATCTCGATGAGCTTCGTCGGATTCGAGTCGAGGTCGACCATGTTCCCGGCTTCGCGGGCGGCTTGGGTGCCGGTGTTCATCGCCACGCCCACGTCCGCCTGTGCCAGCGCCGGCGCGTCGTTCGTGCCGTCGCCGGTCATCGCCACCATCCGACCGTTCGCCTGCTGCTCCTTGATCAGGGCTAGCTTCCGCTCCGGCGTGGCCTCGGCGAGGAAGTCGTCGACGCCGGCCTCCTGGGCGATCTTCGCAGCGGTCAGCGGGTTGTCGCCCGTGATCATAACCGTGCGGATGCCCATCGCTCGGAGCTGGTCGAAGCGCTGGTGCATTCCCTCCTTGATCGTGTCCTTGAGGTGGACCACGCCGACGATCTGCGAGTCGCGCGCGACCGCGAGCGGCGTGCCGCCTTCGCGCGCGATCGCGTCGAGCGTCTGCTGCAGCTCGGCCGGCGGTCGCCCGCCGAGGCCCTTGACGAACTCGACGACGGCGTCGCCGGCGCCCTTACGCAGACGGCTGCCGTCGATGTTCACGCCGCTCATACGCGTGTGCGCGCTGAACGGCACGAACGTGGCGTGCAACTCGGACATCTCGTGCTCGCGGATCCCGTACTGCTTGGCAAGCACGACGATCGAGCGCCCTTCCGGCGTTTCGTCGGCAAGTGAGGAGAGCTGCGCCACCTCGGCGATCTCGGCCTCGCTGACGCCGGGCATCGGAATGAACTCGGCGGCGACCCGGTTGCCGATCGTGATCGTGCCGGTCTTATCGAGCAGCAGCACGTCGACGTCGCCGGATGCCTCGACCGCGCGCCCGGACAACGCGAGGACGTTGCGCTGCACGAGCCGGTCCATGCCGGCGATACCGATCGCCGACAGCAGCGCGCCGATCGTGGTCGGGATCAGCGCGACCAGCAGCGAGATCAGCGTCGTGTCCGAGATCGCGGTGCCGGCGAATAGCCCGAACGGTCGCAGCGTCACGACGACGATCATGAAGATCAGCGTCAAGCCGGAGAGCAGAATGCCGAGCGCGATCTCGTTTGGGGTCTTGCGCCGCTGGGCACCCTCGACGAGGCTGATCATCCGGTCGAGGAAGGAGTTGCCCGGCTCCTGCGTGATCTCGACCACGATCTCGTCGGAGAGCACCAGCGTGCCGCCAGTGACGGCGCTGCGGTCGCCGCCGGACTCGCGGATCACTGGGGCGGACTCACCGGTGATCGCCGATTCGTCGACCGAGGCGATGCCCTCAACCACCGTCCCGTCGCCGGGGATCAGCTCGCCGGCGGCGACGCGTACGCGGTCGCCGCGGCCCAGCTCGCTTGCCTGGACGATGCGGCCGTCCGCCAACCGCGCGGTGGTCTGCTTGCGCATACTGCGCAGCGCGTCCGCCTGCGCCCGCCCACGTCCCTCGGCGAACGCCTCCGCGGCACCGGCGAAGATCACGGTGAGCCAGAGCCAGATCGCGATCGTGAACGTGTACCAGGCTGGGTCGCTGCCACCGAGCGCGCTGGCGCCGAACAGCTGTGCAATCCACGTGCCGCTGGTGATCGCGGCACCGATCTCGACCACGAACATGACCGGGTTGCGGATCTGCACCCGCGGGTCGAGCTTGGCGAGCGCGCCGAGGATGGCGCGGCCGATCATGCGCCGCGACGGCAGCGGCCGCCGCCGGCGCCACCTGCGGGCACCACCGGCCGATCGCTTCAGGGCTGTCGTGCTCATCGCTTGCTCCTCATTTTCCCGTCGCCTTCATGACCGCCAGGTTCAGCTCGAGCACGTTGACGCTCGACTCGCCCAGGAACCCGAGTGCGCGACCGCTGGTTTCGGCCGCGACCAGGTGTCTGACAGTCGCGATCGGCAGTTGGTCGATGGCCGCGACGCGATATGCCTGGATGCGGGCGTTGGCGACCGAGATGTCGGGGTCGAGGCCGGAGGCCGAGGTATCGGCGGCGTCGACCGGCACCTGGGCGGCCGTCAGGCCGCCGGGGTAGTAGCGGCCGTTCAGCTTGATGTAGGCGCTGATGTCCGCCCGAATTGCGCGCTCGGTCACGCGGCTGTTCGGGCCGTAGTTAGCGAACGCGCTGCCGGCCGCATTGTCGGCCGGCGTGGTGCCGGACGGCCGCGACTGGAAGTAGCGCGGATCGCCGGCAAAGCTCTGTCCGATGATCTTCGAGCCGACGACGCGACCGTCGACATGGACCTGCTGGCCGTTCGATCTGCCGGGGAACGCGACCTGGCCGATGCCGGTCACGACCAGCGGGTAGGCGATGCCGAGCAGCAGCGTCAGGACGAGCACGCTGAGCGCGGCCGTGGTGAGCTCCTTGCGTATTGACGTCTTTCGCGTATCCATCACGATCGTTTGGTAGAGAGGGGCCGGATCAGTAGAGATGGCCGGTGACGGCCTGGACGACGGGGCCGAGCAGCAGCGCCGGGAAGAACGTCAGCGCGCCGACGAGCACGATCACGCCGATCAGCAGCACCACGAACGTCGGGTTGTCGGTGCGCATCGTGCCGAGGCCGGCCGGGCTCACGCGCTTACCCGCGAGGGCGCCCGCGACCGCCAGCGCGAACAGGATCGGCGCGTAGCGGGCAAAGATCATCGTGAACGCGCCGAGCAGGTTCGCGAAGCTCACCGCGTGCGCCCCGAGGTTCCCCGCGGCCGGTTGGATCAGGCCGGTGTAGCCGGCGAACGCGGAGCCGTTGTTGTTCGCCTGCGAGAGGTAGGCGTAGAAGGTCTCGGCGAACGCCTGGGGGCTGTGCGCGGCCGTGATCGCAGTGTCGATCGAGCTGCGGCCGGCGCGTGAGGCGACCGCCAGCGCCGTTGAGAACAGCGCTGCCAGTGGTGTGACGAGGATCCCCAGCACGACCAGCTTGATCTCCCGAGCACCGATCTTCTTGCCGATGTACTCGGGCGTGCGGCCGACCATCAGGCCGCCGAGGAAGACCGCCAGCAGCACGTAGAGCAACATCGAGTAGAGCCCGGAGCCGACGCCGCCGAAGATCACCTCGCTGGCGCTGAGGTTCGCGAAGACGACAGTGCCGCCGAGCCCGGTAAGGGACTCGAGGGCGCTGTTCACGGCGCCGCACGACGTAACAGTGGTGACGACGTCGTAGAGCGCCGAGCCGGCGATCCCGAAACGCTGCTCCTTACCCTCCAAGTTACCGCCGGTAGAGCCTGCGATCACGCCGGTGTGCAGGCCGGCCACGTGCTGGGCGGGCGAGCCGTGGGCCTCGGCGATGTAGCAGACGATCGCCGCCCCGAGGAACATCACCATCATCGTCGCGTAGATCGCGTAGCCCTGCTTACGCGAGCCGACCATGCGACCGTAAGCGAGGACCAGCGCCGCCGGGATGATCAGGACCGCCAGCATCTCGATGAAGTTGGTGAGCGCCGTGGGGTTCTCGAACGGGTGCGCGGAGTTGACGTTGAAGAAGCCGCCACCGTTCGTGCCGAGCAGCTTGATCGCCTCCTGCGAGGCGACCGGGCCCATCGCGATCGTCTGCGCGACGCCGCTGATGCCGCGCAGGCTGACGTAGTGCGCGAAGTTCTGGATCGAGCCCTGCGAGATCAGGACGAGTGCAAACAGCAGCGACAGCGGCAGCAGCACCCACAGCACCGTGCGCACCATGTCCTGCCAGAAGTTGCCGAGGCTGGTACCGCCATGCGATGCGATCGCGCGGATCAGCGCGATCGCGACGGCGATGCCGGCGGCGGCCGAGAGGAAGTTCTGGACCGTCAGGCCGGCCATCTGGCTGAAGTAGGAGAGCGTCGTCTCGCCGCCGTAGAACTGCCAGTTCGTGTTGGTCAGAAACGACGAGGCGGTGTTGAACGCGACCGGCCACGGCATCGAGTGGAAGTGCTCCGGGTTCAGTCCGGTGAAGTTCCACAGCGTCTGCGTGCGGAGGATCAGATAGAGCAGCAGCCAGCCGGCCAGCGAGAAGACGAGGACGCTCCGCGCGTACGCCTTCCAGTCCTGACCGCGCCCGGCATCGACCCGGATGACGCGGTAGAGCAGCCGCTCGGGTCCTGCCAGCACGGGGTCGAGCCATGTGTGGCCGCCGCTGTAGACCGCCGCGAGGTAGGCGCCGAGCGGCAAGGCGAGCGCGCTCAGCACAACGGCGAAGGCGAAGATCGTGATCCAGCCCGCGGCCGTCATCAGAGTCGCTCCCCGCGCAGCAGGGCGTAGAGCAGGTAGGCGCAGACCAGAATCGAGACGGTGAGCCCGAAGATGTCGGAGCCGCTCATATGCGCTGCACTCCCTCGAGCAGGACGAGCAGCAGCGCGAACATCACGACCCCCATCAGCAATGCGACGATGTCCATGCCCGCATGGTGCGGGCCAGCCCGTGAAGGAAGCATGCAGGGTTGCGCGCCCGGCATCAAGATCGTGTGAGGGTCCGTAGGCTGCGGTTGCCGCGGCGCCCGCGTAAGCTACGGCGCAGTGCGAGAACGTAAGCCGCGTAGCCCATTCATGACCCTGCTCCTGTCGAGCCTGATGATCGTCATCGGCATCGTGATGATCGTCAGGACGGCCACGTACGGCGGCGGGCTGCTTGCGACCGGTCTGATTCTCGGGGTGTTGTTCATCGCGGCCGGGATCGGCCGGATGTATCTGCAGCGGAAGCTGATACGAGAGTCGGAACGTCGCGGGCGTGACTGAGGAGCTGCGGGGGCATGAGCCGCGGAGTGCGCATCCCGGCATGAAGGTCGAGCGCAGCCTGCGCGTGTGGGTGCCGGTCGGCCTCGTCTACGCGACGTCGGCGGCGTCCGCGTACTTCGCGCTGGGCGTGGTCGTCCGCTACGCCGGCGGCTTGACGCCGCTGGTGTTCATCGCCGCGGGGCTCTTCTTCCAGCTCACGGCGATGACCTACGCCGAGGGCGCCTCGCGCCAGAGCGAGCGTGGCGGCGCCGCGGCGTTCGCCCGCAAGGCCTGGGGCGAGCCGGCGAGCTTCGTCGCAAGCTGGTCGGTGGCGCTCAACTCCATGCTGCTGCTGGCGTTGATCGCGCTGGCGGTGCCGGCGTATCTGGCGGTCTTCTGGGGCGGGCTGGGCCACGGCGCGGCGGAGGTGCTGATCGCGATCGCTGCGGTGGCGATCGTCGCGGCCGACAACGTCATCGGCGTGGATGCCAGGCGCCTGCGACGCCGGATGCTGGTGACGGTCATCGACTTGCTGCTGCAGGGCGCGTTTGTCGTCCTCGGCCTGGTCCTGATCGTGCATCCGCACCACCTGACGCAGACGGTCCACCTCGGCAGCTCCCCGAGCATCTCCGACCTCGGTTTCGCGCTGCCGATCAGCGTGATCGCCTTCGCCGGTCTGGAGTCCGCCGCCACCATCACGCGCGAGGTCGCGGCCAGCATACGCGACATCCACCGCCTGGTCCGGGTCGGCGCGATCGTAGCGGTGGTCGTCTACATCGGCATCGCCGTTGTCGGGATTGGCGGGATGGCGGTCCACGGCGGCGTCAGTCAGCTCGGCGAGAGCGGCATCCACGCGCCGATAGTCGCAATCGCCGAGGCCTTCCATCCGCATTGGCTGGCGACGGCGCTCAAGTACATCGCGGCGATTGGCGGCGTCATCGTGCTGCTGACGGTCGGCGACCTGGCGATGCTCGGAGTTGCGCGCAACGGCTACCGGATGGCGACCACTCGTCAGATTCCGACCGTGGTCGGACGCATCAGTCGTCGCTGGAGCACGCCCTGGATCGTGATCGCGTGCGCCGCGCTTGCGGGCGCGGCGCTTACGTTGACCCGGGACCCCCAGATGCTGATCGGCATCTACGCGTTCGGCGCGCTGCTGGCGTACCTGATCGCGCACCTGGCGGTGATCCGGATGCGGTTCAGCGACGAGGAGGAGAACACCGGCGGCTACCGCGTCCCATTCGCCGTCAACCTGCGCAGCACGCCGGTGCCGTTACCGGCGATCGTCGGCGCGCTGCTGTCGGTGCTGGGGCTGCTGGCGGTGATCATCGTCCGCACCGAGGTCTTCTACGTCGGTGGCGGCTGGCTGCTGGTCGGCCTGCTGATCTACGGCGGCTACCGCGGCTACGAGCGCAAGCCCCCGCTGCGACGACCGGCCGCCCCGGCGCAGACGCCGCGACGCGACCAGGACGAGCAGGAGTACGGATCGATCCTCGTCCCGGTCTTCGGCGGCGCGATGGATGACGAGATCGTCCAGACCGCCGGCCGGCTGGCCGGCGCCAAGAGCGACGAGTCGACGCGGAAGGGAGCGACGATCGAGGCGATCTCGGTCATCGAGGTGCCGATGTCGCTGCCGCTCGACGCGCCGTTGCCGAAGGCGCAGGTCGACGCGGCTCGCACCGCACTCGCGCGCGCCAAGGAAGTGGGCGAGGAGTACGAGGGCGTCGAGGTGGCGACGGCGATCGTGCGTGGGCGGCGGATGGGCGAGGTGATCGTCCGCGAGGCCAGGCGTCGCGGCGTCGAGGTGATCGTGCTCGCCGCCGACGAGTCCGGTGTGGTCCGAGGCGGGCCGCGGCTGGGCGCGCTGCTGCCGCTCGAGAACTTCATCGGCGCGGTCACTCGTTACGTGATCAGCAAGGCGCCGTGCCGGGTCATCCTGACCGCTCCACCGCTCGAGGATCCCGAGCCTTCCGAGCAGCCGGACGTGACAGCAGGGGGCGACCCCGCAGACAAGGGCAACCGCGCAGACAAGGGCAACCGCAGCGCCGGCGCGGGCGGCGCTGCGGACGACGGCGGCAGCGTTACGGAGCACGATGGCTAGGCGGCGCATCCAGGGACTGCAGCGCGTGCTCGGTGTCAACGCGCTGTTCTCGACCGCCTACGGCAACGTCGGCTCGTCGATCTACTACGCCCTCGGCCTGGTCGCTTCCTACGCGCTGGGGCTGACCCCGGTCGTGTTCATCGTGACCGGGTTCATCTTCTACCTCACCGCCGCGACCTACTCGGAAGCCACGACGATGTTCCCGGAGGCCGGTGGCTCCTCCAGCTTCGCGCGCCACGCGTTCAACGAGTTCTGGTCTTTCTTCGCGGCCTGGGCGCAGATGCTCAACTACACGATTACGATCGCGATCTCAGCGTTCTTCGTGCCGCACTACATCGGTGGGCTGTTCTTCCCGGCGCTGCGGCACGGGCCCGGCGACGTGATCTTCGCGATCGTGCTGACGGCGGTGCTCTCGGGCGTGAACATCGTCGGTGTCAGTGAGGCCGCCGCGCTGAACGTCGTCCTCGCGATCACCGACTTCTGCACGCAGCTGCTGCTGGTGGCGCTCGGCGCCTTCCTGGTGTTCTCGCCGCACGTGCTGCTCAGCAACGTCCACCTCGGTGTCGCGCCGACCTGGAAGAACTTCCTGATCTCGATCCCGATCGGGATGATCGCCTACACCGGCATCGAGACGATCTCGAACATGGCCGAAGAGGCGCGTGACGAGTCACACACGGTCCCGCAAGCGATCAAGCGGGTGGTTGCTCGCCGTGTTCGCGATCTACCTCGCGATGCCGCTGGTGGCGCTCTCGGCCTTGCCGGTGCACAAGGTGCACGGGCATTACGAGACGCTGCTCGGCGTCGGCGACGCGCAGGGCGGCTTCGCCGGCGACCCGGTGCTTGGCATCGTCAAGCACCTCGGCCTCGGCGTGATGGAGCACGCGGCCGAGATCTACGTCGGCCTGCTGGCCGCCACGATCCTGCTGATCGCGACGAACGCCGGCATCATCGGCGTCTCGCGGCTTGTCTACTCGATGGGGCTGCACCGCCAGATGCCCGATGGCCTGCGGCGTCTGCACCCGCGCTTTCGGACGCCGTGGATCGGCATCCTCGTCTTCGGCGCGATCGCCTGCGTGACGATCATCCCTGGCCAGGCGACCTTCCTCGGGAACATGTACGCGTTCGGCGCGATGCTCTCGTTCACGATCGCGCACCTCGCGGTGATCCGGCTGCGAATGACTCAGCCCGACCGCGAGCGACCATATAGGGGCCCGTGGACGGTCCGGGTTCGGGGCCGCGAGCTGCCACTGTTCGCGGTCCTCGGCGGGATCGGCACCGGGCTGGCCTTCATCACGGTGGCGGCGATCTACCTCGACGTGGCCGTGGTCGGCGTCGCCTGGCTCGCGATCGGCGTGGTCGCCTACGTGCTTTTCCGGCGCCGTCAGGGACTCGACCTGACCACCACGGTTACGGTCGTGATGCCGAAGACGGTGATCGAGACCGAGGCCGAGTACGAGTCGGTGCTGGTGGCGTTCGACGAGCGCGGCTACGTGCCGGAGGTGATGGCGACGGCAAGCCGGATGGCGGCCCGGCGCCGTCACGGCATCCACGTCCTGGTCACGATCCCGGTGCCGGCGTCCTCGCCGATCGACGCGACGATGCCGCGCCAGGAGCACGAGGCGGAAGCGGTGATCGCGGCGGCGCGCACGAAGATCGGGCGTCGTGCCACCGGGCACTGGGAGAAGGTGCGCCCCGGGCAGTCGGGGCGCCGGATCGTCGATCAGGCGCGCGAGATCAAGGCGACGGCGATCGTGCTGCCGATGTCCTCCGGGGGCGCCGGCTGGGGGCGGACGCTGGAGACGGTGCTGCGCGAGCGGCCGTGCCGCGTGGTGATCGAGTCGGTCACCGCGCGCGTCTGAGCGGGGCGCGCAGACGGTCCTGGCGGCTCGGTGCTGGCTGTCCGGGCGCGCTCGGGCGCGTGATCTTCACAAGATCTTGATGCCGAGCGGCTGACTCTGCACAGGACCTTCACGGCCGCTGCAGCACCATCGCGAGGTGGACTTCGTCAAGTTGGTGGCAGCTCCTGGGGCGTGGTTGCTGCCAGTGGAAGGGCAAGCGCGAACGCGCGCGATCCCCACGGGCAGCCGCGCCGGCTACTGAGGCGAGATGGCCAGAATTCGCACCCATGGACTGAGGCGAACGGTGACCCTCGGGGGGCTGTTCGCGACCGCCTACGGTAACGTCGGCTCCTCGATCTACTACTCGCTGGGGCTGGTCGCGGCCTACGCGCTGGGCCTGACGCCGGTCATCTTCATGCTGGCCGGCGGCCTCTTCGCGCTGACCGCCAAGACCTACGCCGAGGGCTCGGCGATGTTCCCCGAGGCCGGCGGCTCCTCGAGCTTCGCGCGCCACGCCTTCAACGAGCTCGTCTCGTTCTTCGCCGGCTGGGCGCTGAGCCTCGACTACATCCTGACGATCGCGATCTCCGCGTTCTTCGTGCCGCACTACCTCGGCGCGTTCTGGCCGGCGCTGACCCACGCGCCGGGCGACGTGATCGGCGGGATCGTCGTGATTGCTCTGCTCGCCTGGCTGAACATCCGCGGCATCGGCGAGTCGGCGAACCTGAACTTCTTCCTGGCGATCGCCGACCTGATGACGCAGATCCTGATCATCTGCGCTGGCGCGGCGCTGATCCTCAAGCCGCACCTGCTGGTGCACCAGGTCCAGCTCGGCGCGACGCCGAGCTGGAACCACACGATCTTCGCGATGTCGTTAGCGATGCTCGCCTACACGGGAATCGAGACGGTCTCGAACATGTCGGAGGAGGCCCGTGACCCCGGACGCGACGTGCCGAAGGCCGTGAACCTGATCCTCGTCGCGGTGCTTGCCGTCTACGCCGGCATCACGGTCGTCGGCCTCTCGGCGCTGCCGGTCCACGGCCACGGTGCAAACGCGTACACCTTGCTCGGCACCAAGTACGAGAACGACCCGGTGCTCGGGATCATCGCGAACCTCGGGCTGCCGTCCGGCCTGATGCACGTCATGCGCTATTACGTTGCCCTGCTGGCCGGGACGATCCTGTTCATCGCCACCAACGCCGGCCTGATCGGCATCTCTCGGCTGTCGTGGTCGCTGGCGGAGCACCGCCAGCTCCCGGCGATCTTCGCCCGCCTGCACCACACGCACAACACGCCGTGGTTCACGATCATCTTCTTCTCGACGTTCGCGGCTATCCTGCTGATTCCGGGGCAGACCAGCTTCCTCGGCAACCTCTATTCGTACGGCGCGATGCTGTCGTTCACGACAGCGCATGCGGCGATCATCGCCTTGCGGATCAAGGACCCCGATCGCGCGCGCCCCTACCGCATCAGCGTCGGTATCCCGTTCCGTGGCGCGCGCATCCCGCTCAGCGCCGTAATCGGGATCATCGGCACCGCCGCCGCCTGGATCTCGGTGATGGTGCTGCATGTCGACGCGCGCTACGTCGGCACTGCCTGGATGATCGTCGGTCTCGCCGGCTACGTCATCTACCGCCGCCACGAGGGAATGGACCTCACCAGCCATTACCACGTCCAGCGCAGTGAGCGGCCGGCGTTCTTCGTCGAGCTGGGCTACCGCTCGGTGCTGGTGCCGCTGTTCGGCACCGATGTCGACGGCTTCGCGCTGCGGGCCGCGGCGAAGCTGGTCGGAGAGGGGGCGCTGGTCGAGGCGGTGTACGTGCTGAGAGTGCCCAACCAGCTCTCGCTCGACGCCAGGCTCGAGCGCGAGGAGGAGGTGGGCATGGAGGTGCTCGAGACCGCCCGCATGATCGGCCGCAAGGGTGGCCTGAACGTCCAGACGAGGATGCTGCGCACGCGTAACCCAGGTGCCGCGATCGTCGAGGAGGCGAGGCGGACGCAAGCCGAGCTGATCTACCTGAGCACGGTCCACGCGCCACCGTCGGAGCGGTCGCTGGGGACGACCGCGACGTACCTGCTGCAGCACCGCCCTTGCCAGGTTGTGATCGAGACCTCGCCGGCGGCGCCGCTGCTGAGCGGGATCGGGCGCTGAGCCTCGCGCGCGACCGAGACTGCGATCACCGCAGTGGGACGCCGATCACCGCGGTGGGACGCCAGCGGGCGTCCCACCGGGACAGGCACCCTCACGTGAAGCGGTAGCCGACCCCGGCCTCGGTGCGAATGAGGTGGCCGGCGCCCTCGGGGCCCGACCCGAGCTTGTGGCGGAGGTTGGCAATGTGGGCGCGCAGGACCTGCGTGTCGTCGCCGTAGCCGCCGCCCCAGACGGTGCGCAGGATCTCGCGGTGCGTGAGCAGGCGCCCGCGGCTCTGGGCCAGGCGCCGCAGCAGCTCGAACTCGGTGGGGGTGAGGTGAACCTCATCGCCCGCGACGGTCACCACATGCCGGGCAAGGTCGAGCGTCAACGTATCCGCGACGATCACCGACTCGTCGGGGTCGGCTTCGGTCCGGCGCAGGTTCGCCTGCAACCGGGCGATCAGCTCGCGCGGGCTGAAGGGCTTGGTCACGTAGTCGTCGGCGCCCGCCTGCAGCGCCTTGACCTTCGACTCCTCCTCGTCGAGGGCGGAGAGCACGATCAGCGGGATCTGGCTCCATTCACGCAGGCGCCGGCACAGCTCGATGCCGTCACCGTCGGGCAGCAGCAGGTCGATGATCGCCGCGTCGGGGCGGTTGACGGCGGCGAGGTCCAGCGTTTCCTGCATGGTCGCGGCGAGCAGCGGCTCGTAGCCGGCGTCGCGCAGGATCACGCGCAGCGCACGAAGGATCTGGTGCTCGTCGTCGCAGGCGAGGATCTGGGGGCGAGTGCGGTTCACAGGGGGAACTCCAGCACGAAGGTCGTGCCCTGTCCGGGCAGCGAGACCGCCTGCAGCGTACCGCCGTTCGCCTCGGTGAAGCCACGCGCGATCGCCAGGCCGAGCCCGGAGCCGGTGCCGCTGCGACCATTGCGGTTGCTGCCGTGCCCCCGACCGCGGTAGAACGGCTCGAAGATGCGCGGCAGCTCAGCCGGCGGGATGCCCTCGCCCTGGTCGGTAACGCTGATCCGCAGATGGCCGTCGGTGGTGGTCGCGCCGACCGAGACCGGGCCTGACGGTGCGTAGCGTGCGGCATTGCTCAGGAGGTTCGCGAAGACGCGCTCGAGCTGGGCGGCGTCGACGCGCAGATCCGGCAGGTCGGCGGGGATCGACAGCCGCAGTCGCTCGGGCGCCAACCCGATCGCGTCACGCGCGGACGTCACCAGCTCCTCGACCGACGTCCACTCGCGGTGCGGGGCGGCGCTGCCGGCCTGCAGGCGGGAGAGGTCAAGCAGCTTCTGCACGAGGTCGGCGAGCCGTGAGCCCTCGTCGACGACCGAGCCCGCGAGCTCCCGCCGCTCGCTGTCGTCGAGCGAGCTCGAGCCGAGCGCGTGGCCGGTCGCGACGATCGCCGTCAGCGGTGTGCGCAGATCGTGCGAGACCGCGCGCAGCAGCGCGGTCTTAACCTCGTCGGAGCGGCGCAGAGCCTGCGTCGTGACCTCCTCGGCGAGCAGCTGGTCACGGCGCAGCCCGACCGCCAGCAGCGCCTGCAGCGTCGGTACCACGCGCTCGCGCAGCCGCTCGCGCGTCTCCTGGGAGATCGCGCGTGGCACCCAGAGGGTTCCGATCTGCCGGCCGTCGGCATCGCGCAGAACGAAGGCAAGGCGCCGGCGCGGATCATTGCTGGGCGCGCTGCTCTGCGCGGGCGGCAATGTCGCCGCCGATGTCGCTGCCTCTGCTGGCACCGCCGTCGGCGCCGCCGGCTCACCGAGACCGGGGACGGCAGTCGCGGACTCGTCGCCGAACTCGAGCGTCGCCGACGGCAGTGCCAGCGCCTGGGCGATCTGGTGTGCGACGGTCGGTAGCGCGCTCCGGGTGTCGGCGCCGGCGAGCAGCTTCTGCGCGACTGCGGCGGCAAGGTCCGCCTCGGCCCGCCGCCGCTCGCCCTCCTGGGTGCGGACCCGAGCCAGCTCGGCGATGCCGCTGGCCATCGCCGCTACCACCGCGTCGACGACCAGTGCCAGCAGGTTGCGCGAGTCGGTGATGCTGAGGTGGTAGACCGGGGGGAAGTGGAAGAACTCGAACACCAGCACGCTGAAGAGTGCGGTGACGAGCCCGATCCTGAAGCCCCAGAGGATTGACATCGCCAGCACGAGCGGCAGGTAGATGACGCTCAGCGAGCTGACCGGGGCGACGCGCTTCAGCGGGTAGGTGAGCGCGGTTGCAGCGGCGATTCCGGCGATCGCCGCGAGCACCGCCCAGCCGATCGGCGGGTGTCGCTCGCCGAATGGCAGGAATCCAATGACGCGACGCGAAAGCTTGTTCATGTTTTCGCGCAATCGTAATTCAGCGGGCGGGTTCCACGCACCGGCTCCCGCGCCCGGCTACGAGCATCTGTCGCCGGAGGCTCTGAGCGCGTTGCAATGGCTCAGTCGGGAGCGTATCGACTATGTCGTCGTAGGGTCGCTGGCGAACGCGATCCGCCTGCGGGCTGGCGCCGGCCTGCCGGCCACGATCGTGCCCGCGCCGTACGGGCGCAACCTCGATCGCGTCAGCGCCGCCCTGGCGTCCGTGAAAGCCGGGATCCGTCCGGTCAGCGCGGCCGCGGTCGGGCTCGCCGGCGCCGATGTCGTGCTCGCACGTCGGCGGATCACCGCCGACGAGCTGCTTGGCAGTGAGCGTCTGACGCTGCGCTGCAGCGACTTCGACCTCGACATCGAGGCGCGCCCTGAGGGAGTGCCGAGCTACCAGGATCTGCTGTTCGACGCCAGCCGCGTTGAGATCGCCGCCGGCCTCTCGCCTGAGGTCGCCAGCCTCGAGCACATCAAGCTCTACCTCGAGCTCCGCCGCCACAGCGCGGCCTCGCCGACCGTCACGCAGAGCTTGCTGGCCGCGGCCTGAACCGGTCGCGGCCTGAACCGGCTGCGGCCTGGCGCCGCGGCCTGGCGCGACCTGAGCGGGCTGTCGTCCTGGTCGGCTGCGGCCCAGGCGGCCTGGTGCCATCAGCGGTTCTTACCCGGCTCCCAGACCGGCTCCGAGCCGGCGCCGACGTTGACGCCGCGCGCGAGGATGAACAGCAGGTCGGAGAGGCGGTTCAGGTAGCGGACGACCTCGACGTTGATCTGGTCGCCGCAAGCGACGGCGCGGCGCTCGGCGCGGCGGCAGATCGTCCGGGCGACGTGCAGCTGCGCGGCCGCGGCGGTGCCACCGGGCAGCACGAACGAGTGCAGGGTCGGCAGCTTGTCGTTGACCTCATCGCAACGCTGTTCGAGCCAAACCGTCTGCTGGGGGATGATGCGCAGGCGGTCATGGGTCGGATCCTCCGGGGCGGCGACGTCGGCGCCGATGTCGAAGAGGTCGTGCTGGACATGCTGGAGCCAGGTGTCGTAATCCCCGGGCAGCTGCTCGCCGAGCGTCAGGATTACACCGATCTGGGAGTTGAGCTCGTCGACGGTGCCGTACGCCTCGATTCGCGGATCGGTCTTCGGCACGCGGCTCATGTCACCGAGATGTGTCTCGCCGCCGTCGCCGAGGCGGGTGTAGATGCGGGTCAGGTTGATCGTCATGACGGCTTTCCTCTCATGGCTGTTGTCTCCCGTGTGTTGGCCTGCGGCCTGGTGACGGCTCGGTCTGCGCCCCAGCGGCGCCTGCGCCGGCCGACGGCCGCTTGGAGTTGCCTACCCCGTCAGTTCTACAGTGCAACCCGGATCGAGGGGGGTGGCGGATCGACGCAGCGAGCGATGCATCCGGTCGCCGAGCCGCGTCATCCTTGGCGGATCTTGGTAGCCGTTCAGTTGGTTGGTGGGATCTGGCTTGGCGTTGTCGAATACCGGGGTGTGGAGCGGTGTGAGGCTGAGGCGGTCTATGACGCGGGCCGTGAGGCGGTGGTTGGGGTGCTGTTGCGGCTG
>Ga0255363_100041_pt1 | contig 56076 bp, 49 predicted proteins | sample GFST100metaG_FD_186007 | JGI IMG/M metagenome (GOLD analysis project Ga0255363, IMG submission 186007) | Peat soil microbial communities from Stordalen Mire, Sweden - G.F.S.T100 | ecosystem: Environmental > Terrestrial > Soil > Wetlands > Peat | place: Sweden: Norrbotten County, Stordalen Mire... | reverse complement strand
CGGGGTGGCGCTGGCTCACGGCCAGGATCGCGGGCTAGGCTTCCGAATGAGATAAGCCAAGCTGCGAGGAGGGAGCCGTGGTGAAGATCATCGCGCTGGAGGAGCATCTGACGACACCGGCGCTCAGTGCCGCGTGGCCGGTGGGTCCGGCGGGACCAAGCGGGGAGCCGCCTCAGCTCAGCGACGTCGGCGAGCAGCGGCTCGCCGACATGGACGATCAGGGTGTCGACGTGGAGGTGCTGTCGGTGACCGCGCCGGGGCTTGAGGTGTTGCCGCTGGCCGAGGCGGTCCCGCTCGCGCGCGACGCGAACGACCGCATCGCTGCGGCTGTGGCCGCGCACCCCGACCGCTTACAGGGGTTCGTCAACGTGCCGACGCCGGATCCGGCCGGGGCGGTGGCGGAGCTGCGCCGCGGCGTCGGCGAGCTCGGCTTCAAGGGAGCCTTCATCAACGGCCGCGTTGGCGACCGCAACGTCGATCATCCCGACTTCGACGCGTTCTGGGCCGCCGCCGCCGAGCTGCACGTACCCGTCTACATCCACCCCCAGGAGCCGCCGCGCGCGGTGATTGACGCCTATTACTCGGGCTTCGGACCGAAGGTCGACTTCGGCTTCTCGCATTTCGGTCTCGGCTGGCACTACGAGACCGGCATCCAGCTGCTGCACCTGATCTACGGACGCGTCTTCGACCGCTACCCCGACCTGCAGGTGATCGTCGGCCACTGGGGTGAGGTCGTGCTGTTCTACGTCGAGCGGATCGCGAACCTCCAGTATGCGTTCGAGCCGAAGCTGGATCGCTCGATCCCCGAGTACCTGCGCGAGAACGTCTACTACACGCCGAGCGGCATCTATTCGCAGCGTTACCTGAGCTGGGTGAAGGACCTCGTCGGTGTGGACCGGATCATGTTCTCCGTCGACTATCCCTACGTGCCCAAGGTTGGCGACGGTGCCTCACGCGCGTTCCTCGAGAACGCGCCGCTCAGCGCTGCCGAGAAGGAGCAGATCGGCCACGGGAACTGGGAGCAGCTGATCGCGAAGGTGGGCTAGCAATCGCAGTGCCGGTGGTGGTGGGGTTAACCCCACCACCACGACGGTGGGGCGCCCCCGCGCGGACACCTCCGCGCCCCAATGACAAGCCGCCCGGGCGCTGCGAGCTTGTCATGCATGACCCCAACTTCGCCCGCACATAACTTCCCGGTCGCGTCTTCAAGAGCGGCTGGGACCGGACCGTCCGGATCGCGACCCGACGAATCGTGGTCCGACGAATCGCAGGTCGATGACCCGCAGACCGCCGGAGCTGGGCCGGCTCAGCCGCGGTCAGCGGCACGCGGGCTGCTGCTCCGGTTCGTCACCGGCGCCGCCCGGCTCGCGCAGCGCCGACCGAAGACGATCGTGATGCTGTGGCTGATCCTCGTGGTCGGCTGCGTCGGGGCGGGCTCCGCAGTCGGCACCAAGTCACTCACCGACACGCAGTCCGAGGTGGGGCAGTCGGCCCAGGCCGATAAGCTGGTCGCTCGCGCGGGATTGCGCGACCCCGCCGTCGAAAGCATTCTCATCAGCTCTGGCAGCGTCGCCCGCACGCGGGCCGCAACCCAGGCGCTGCAAGCTCGCGCGCGGTCTCTGCCACGCGTCTCCAAGGTCGTCGGGCCGACGCAGTCCCGCACGCTGTCGCGTGACGGCGGACGTGTGGCACTGGTGCAGGCGACGCTGCGCGGCAACCCGGACGACGCGGGCGATCACGTCGCAGCGCTGGAGGCCGCAGCCGCCTCCGTGCAGCACGCCCACCCGGGCACCAAGCTCCAGGAGAGCGGCGAGGGCAGCCAGGACCGGGCGCTGAACAACCTGATCAACCGCGACCTCAGCCACATCGAGGAACTGTCGCTCCCGATCACACTGGTCATCCTGGTGCTCGCCTTCGGTGCACTGGTCGCGGCGGCCGTGCCGCTGCTGCTCGGCCTCACGTCGGTGGCGGCCGCGTTCGGCGCGCTCGGCCTTGTCTCCCACCTCGCTCCCAACAGCAGCTCGACCTCATCGATCGTCCTGCTGATCGGTCTCGCTGTGGGAATCGACTACTCGCTGTTCTACATCCGCCGCGAGCGTGAGGAGCGGCGGCGCGGCTACGGGTCGGCGCGCCGGCCCGGTCGGCGCAGCGGCGCCGGCGGCCGTGCCAACCGACCCGCCGGCCAGCTTGCTTCCTCGGCGCTGGATGCGGCCGCTGCCTCGGTCGGCCGGGCGATCCTGATCTCGGGCGTGACCGTGATGATCGCGCTCGCGGGTCTGCTGATCACCGGTGCGGGCGACTTCATCTCGATGGCGCTCGGCACGATCCTCGTGGTGCTGATCGCGGTGATCGGCTCGCTGACGGTGCTGCCGGCGGCGCTGGCGCTGCTCGGCGATCGCGTCGATCATGGCCGCGTGCCCGGCTACCGCCGTCTGCGTGCCCGCCGCGCCCGGCGTGAGGCGGCCGCCGGCCAGCGCACCGGCGCCTGGGCGGCGCTGGCGCGCGTGGTCACGCGTCACCCGCAGGCGGCGCTAATCACCACCGTCTGCCTGCTGGGCGCGCTTGCGGTTCCGACGCTGCAACTGCGGACCGCCGCTTTGGGCGTGTCGGACATGCCTCAGAGCCTGCCGATCGTGCAGGCAACGAGTGCGATCGAGCGCGCCTTCCCCGGCGCGCCGCAGGACGCCGAGCTGGTCGTCAGCGGCCGGCAGTTGCAGACGCCAGTGGCACGCCGGGGGCTGGCAGCCCTGGGCAAGCGAGCACTGAAGGCAACAGGTGGTCGTGGCGAGGTGACGGTCGTGGTCGCCGCCAGCAGGAGGCTGGCGCGCGTGGACGTGCCGATGCCGGAGCAGACGATCGCCGCTGAGCAGCGGATCGTCAAACGGCTGCGGCAGACGGTCGCGCCGACCGCCGCAGGCATCAAGGGCGTGCATGGCACGGCGTTGGTCAGCGGCGACGCCGCCGCCAACCTCGACTACTCGAGCCGGATGAAGACCGCGACCCCGGAGGTGATCGTCTTCGTGCTCGGGCTCGGCTTCCTGCTGCTGCTGGCGAGCTTCCGCGCGCCGCTGCTGGCGATTTCGGTGATGGCGCTGAACATGCTGTCGATCGGTGCCGCCTACGGTCTCCTCGTGTCAGTCTTCCAGCACACATGGGCGGAGCACCTGCTGGACTTCCAGAACACCGGTCACGTCGTCGACTGGCTGCCGCTGTTCATGTTCGTCGTCCTGTTCGGGCTGTCGATGGACTACACGGTGCTGGTGCTCGAACGGATCCGCGAGGCGCGCCTGGCAGGTCGTACACCCCGTCAGGCGGCAGCCGAGGGCGTCGCGGCGACGGCCGGCACCGTCACCAGCGCCGCATTCGTGATGGTGGCCGTGTTCGCCGTGTTCGCGATCCCGGACCTCAGCCTCTTCAAGCAGCTTGGCGTCGGCCTGGCGATCGCGGTGCTGCTCGACGCGACGGTCGTTCGCGCGGTCCTGCTGCCGGCCGTGGTCACGCTGCTCGGCAAGCGCGGCTGGCCAGTACGCCGGTCACGGCCGGCCGCCGAGGTCAACCAGTGGAATGATGGTCGCATGCAGGAGAGCGTCGTATGACCAGCGAGGACGCTATGACCGGCGGCGACGCTGACCACCCCGGTGCTGGTAGAGCTGCCGCCCCACGGGGCGGCAGCCGTGCCGAGCGGCTGCTGTCGTTCGCCGTTGCCATTGGCGCATTGGTCGGTCTGAGCGCCACGATCATCTGGGCGGCGGCGGGCTTCGGCTACTACTGGCCGTGCTGGATCTGGCTGGGCTGTGCGGGCGCGGGTGCGGTGATCGCGATCTGGCTGCATGTCCGGTCGCTGCCGCAGGGCTGGCGACGCTGGTTGGTTGGCCAAGCTGATCTCAGCGTGGCGGTCGGGCTCTACCTGCTGGCAATCTGGCTGTTCACCGGCACCCACGGGTTCTGGCCGCTGTGGCCGATCTCGAGCCTTGCGCAGGCGCTGGTCCTGCACGCGCTGATCTTCTACCGCGACCGGCTGCCGCTGCTACGGGGCCGGCGGCTACGCGCCCGGATCGACACGTTGACCCGGACCCGCCGCGGAGCGGTGGATGTGCAGGCAGCGTCGTTGCGCCAGATCGAGCGTGACCTGCACGATGGCGCGCAGGCGCGGCTGGTGGCGCTGTCGATGCAGCTCGGACGGGCCGAGGTGCGGCTGGCCGATCGGCCCGAGGAGGCGGCGCTGATCAAGGCGGCGCGGCAGGAGGCCAGCGCCGCGATTGCCGAGCTGCGCGACCTCGCCCGCGGGATCGCGCCGCCGGTGCTGGCCGATCGCGGCCTTGAAGCGGCGGTTCGCTCGCTGGCCGAGCGCGCGCCGCAGGGAGTCACGGTCATCGCCGAACCGATCACGCCGCGACCGGGGCCGGCCGTCGAGGGGGCGGCCTACTTCGTGGCGTCCGAGGCGCTCACGAACGTCGCCAAGCACGCACCTGGCGCCAGTGCCAAGGTGGCGATCGCCCAACGGGGCGATCGCCTGCTGATCGATGTGACGGACGACGGCAGCGGCGGCGCCGACCCGGCCGGATCGGGGCTGCGTGGCCTGCAAGCCCGGGTCGAGGCACTCGACGGGACGCTGACGGTCATCTCGCCCACCGGCGGGCCGACCGTGATCCATGCGGAGCTGCCATGCGAGTCGTGATCGTCGAGGATCAGGCGCTGCTGCGCGAGGGGATCACGGCGCTGCTGCGGGAGGCCGGGGTCGATGTGGTTGCCCAGGCGGAGGATGGCCCCGGGCTACTGCGGATCGTCGCGGGCCACAAGCCGGACCTTGCGATCGTCGACGTGCGGCTGCCGCCGACGTTTACCGACGAAGGCATCCGCGCCGCGATCGAAGCGCGCCGGCGCCAGCCGGGCCTGGCGATCCTGGTGCTGTCCCAGTACGTCGAGCCGGTCTACGGTGCCGAGTTGCTGGACTCCGGCGAGAGCGGCGTCGGCTACCTGCTGAAGGAGCGCGTCGGCGATGTCACCGGCTTCCTCGAAGCGATCGAGCGGGTCGCCGATGGTGGCACCGCGATCGACCGCGAGGTCGTCACCGAGCTGGTCCGCGCGCGGACGCCGCGCGCCGCACGGAGTGGGCTCGACGCGCTCACTCCGCGCGAGCACGAGGTGCTGGCGCTGATCGCCGAGGGGCGCACCAACGCCGCGATCGCACGTGAGCTGGTCGTCAGCGTGGGGGCGGTGGAGAAGCACATCTCCAGCATCTTCGGCAAGCTCGACCTGCCCGCCTCGGACGACGACCATCGGCGCGTGCTTGCGGTCCTGGCGTACCTGGGCGCGAGCGGCTGAAGTATCGGCCCCGCGCCAGCAGGCGCGGGGCCGGCTTCGCGCCGGAGCGCGTCGGCGCGAAGATCAAGCGAGCGTGTAGGCGTCCTGCTCTTCGAGCTCGTGGTCGAGGCCTTCCGTCTCGAACTCGTCGGGGACGCGGATCGGCTCGAAGTGGTTGAGCACCTTCAGGATGATCCAGGTGACGAGGAACGAGTAAGCCGCGACCAGCGCCGTTGCTGCGACCTGCTTCCCGAAGAAGCCCGCGTCGCCGGCGACCAGGCCGTTGTGGCCGGCGGCGTTGACCGACGAGTAGCCGAAGACTCCAACGAGGATCGAACCCAGCACGCCGCCGACGCCGTGTGTCGCCCAGACGTCGAGTGCGTCGTCCCACTTCAGGTGCTTGACCAGCTCGATCGCCAGGTAGCAGATCACGCCGGCCAGCAGACCGATGATGAACGCGGCCCAGGTCGGGACGTAGCCGGCCGCCGGGGTGATGCAAGCGAGCCCGGCCACGGCCCCGGTGAAGGCGCCGACGATGCTGGGCTTGCCGACCCGCCACCAACTCACCAGCGTCCACACGCACATCGCGACCGAGGCGGCGATGTCGGTGTTGACGAACGCCTGCGCGGCGATGCCGTTGGCCGCCAGCGCCGAGCCGGCGTTGAAGCCGAACCAGCCGAACCACAGAAGGCCGGTGCCGAGGCCGACGAACGCGACGTTATGCGGCACGGTCTTCTCGCCCGGCGCGAACTTCCTGGCGCCCACGACCCAGACCGACGCCAACGCCGCGAAGCCGGCGGTCGTGTGCACGACGATGCCGCCGGCGAAGTCCTCGACTCCCCACTTGGCGAGGAACCCGCCGCCCCAGATCCAGTGGGTCACCGGCACGTAGACGAGCAGGCTCCAGAGGACCAGGAACTTGAGATAGCTCTTGAAATGAACCCGGTCGGCGAACGCGCCCGTGATCAGCGCGGGCGTGATGATCGCGAACATCTCCTGGAACGAGAAGTGCACCAGCGCCGGGATGTGCGGCGCCCATGGGCCCGGCGTGACGCCGACGCCGTGCAGGCCGACCCAGGAGAGGTTCCCGATCAGCCCGCCGATGTTCCCCGAGAACGCCAGCGAGTAGCCGACCAACACCCAGATCACGGTCACGACGCCCATCGAGATGAAGCTCTGCATCATGATCGCGAGCACGTTCTTCCGGCGCACCAGCCCGCCGTAGAAAAACGCCAAACCCGGCGTCATCACCATCACCAGCGCCGCGCTGACCAGCACGAACGCCGTATCACCAGCATTGATCATCGATACGTTCCCTCCGCGCCCACGCGCAAGTGATGTGTACAAACGACTTGTACATTTGTACAAGATTCTTGCGCGAGAAACTAGCACGGCTTCCGCGCGCGCAGCTCAGCGGTGCGCAGAGGTGACCTCGGCGGCGGGGGCCGCGACTCGGCCCGCGCGCAAGTGTCTACCACGCCCGCAGGTGTCGGCCCCGCGCCAGCGGGCGCGGGGCCGATAATCCCGCTGCGTCAATCCCGTTTGTCGAGGGCACCCTCGAGGGAGAGGATGCGTCGCACGATCGCCAGCGAGCCGGCGTAGGTGGAGTCCATGCCGTAGTAGGAGAGGCCGCGCGCGCCGAGCGTCCGTGCCTGCGTGTACGGCGTGTCTGAGGCGTAGTGGATGATGCCGAGGTCGATCGGCAGCTTGGTGAAGTTGACCGCCTCGCCGACCGGGTGACGCTCGGCGTCGGCGATCTCGTAGACGGCGTTGCAGTACGGCCCGGCCTCCATCTCGACGACCGTGTACGCCTCGCGGTAGTAGAAGTCGAGGTAGTCGCGGTTCTGCAGGAACGTGCTCTTGACCGAGACGGCACGCTGGTTGTCGAGCCCCGTGCCGAACCGCAGATCGGCGGCAAGGTCGCTGACGCTGAAGGCGTTGTCAAGCCAGTAGGTCGAGCCCGAGTGCTCGTCGTGGACGACGCTCGAGATCATCACGTCGCCGACGTCGGCGTTGAGCGTGGCGGCCTTGCCAAGGACGTAGACGCCCCGCAGCGCGGCGCGGTCGACTGCGATCTCACGCAGGATGTTGTAGGCGGCGACCCCGAGTGGGTAGTCGATGTTCACGATCACGGCGTCGCTGGCCGCGAGTCGCTCGCCGTTGATCGGCCCAATGCGGGGATCGATCGCGTCCGGGTCCAGGCGGGCGAGCGGGATCACCTGCGCCGGCACGCGCATCGCGGTCGTGGAGCGCAGGTGCGCGACACCGCTCGCCAGCTCGGCGGCCCGCCTTACCGCGGCCCCCTCCGCGCCGCGCGTGTTGAAGTAGCGGCGTGCGACGAAGTACAGGAAGTTCTCCCAGGAGCCCTCGGTGCGCTGCTCGCGGAAGGCGCCAAGCTCGCGGCGGAGGATGTCGGCGGGGTCGAGGTCCTCGACGAACTTGACCAGCTCCTGCTCGCGACCGCGCGCGACCGGCGTGGTGATGTTCACCAGGCTGTGCGTGTTGGAGCTGACGAAGTACAGCGGGCGCTCGGCCGTCCGATCACGATCGAACTGGGCGCTGACCGGCGCCCACCAGCGGCGCGTGAGCCGCGCGTAGCCGGTGTTCGAGCCACCGATCATCCGCATCCGCAGCGACATTCGGCGGCTTGCGATCAAGCCCAGATACTCGCCGAAGTGCTTGTCCCAGGTCTCGGCCAACCGCGTCCAATCGGCGACGCTGCCGCCCAGCAGCTCGGTGCACAACTCCGGCGTCGGCTTCTGCTTGGCGACGGCGCCTGCCCAATCGACCGCGCGCTGGCGCAGGCGCACCTTGTTCCACTCGATCTGGAAGGCGACGAGCGTGGGGATCAGGTCGTCAACGTCCGAGGCGCTTGCCAGCAGCACCGCGAACGTCCCCTCGCCGTTGTCGTACCAGCGCCGGCGGCGGGCGGCGGCCTCGGCCTCCGCCCAGCCGTCGAGCCGGAACCCTTCCGCGATCAGCTCTTCGGACTCCTGGCCCATCACGACGAGGTCGGCTCGCACCAGCGCCTCCGGCAGCCGGCGGATCGAGTAGATGAAGGCCCCGAGGTCGAGCTCCTCGCTGTCGGCCAGCGCATGCAGGCTCGAGCGCATCGCCCGATGCGAAGGCTCCAGCACCCGCAGGTGCGTTTCCCCGCTGGAGCGCAGCAACGTCGAGTAGGTCCTCTGGTAGAGGTCCACCTCGTCACTGCGGAGGGATTCCTCGGCAATGCTGCCGAGAGCGAGGCGTGCGACGGTCATGGGTTGCTCCTTGCGGTTGCTAGCTCACACCGTGACACAAATCGCGCCGGACGTTGTGACCGTCCGGCTTGCGCCCGCTGGCGCAAGCCGGAAGCGGGGAGCCGCGACCGCGCCGCGCCGATCGCGGCCGTATGAGAGTCTGGGGGTATGGAACAGCGGAGGATTGAACGACTCGGCCGTGACGTGAGCGTCATCGGCCTGGGCACTTGGCAGCTGGGTGCGGACTGGGGTTCCGTGGACCCGGATTCAGCGATGCAGACGCTGACGGCCGCCGCCGATGCGGGCGTCACCTTCTTCGACACCGCCGACGTCTACGGCGATGGTCGCAGCGAGCAGTTCGTCGCTCGCTTCCGGGCGGCACACCCCGGCATCTTTGCCGCCACGAAGATGGGGCGGCGTGTCGACCAGCTCCCGGAGAACTACAACCGCGAGAACTTCCTGGCGTGGAACGATCGCTCGCGGCAGAACCTCGACATGGAAACCCTCGATCTCGTCCAGCTGCACTGCCCGCCGGACGCGGTGTACGAGGATGACAAGGTCTTCGCGGCGCTCGACGAGCTGGTGCAGCAGGGCCGGATCGCCGCTTACGGCGTTTCGGTCGAGACCTGCGCACAGGCACTCGCGGCGATCCGCCGACCGGGCGTCTCAACCGTCCAGATCATCCTGAACTGCTTCCGGCTCAAGCCGCTCGAGGAGGTCCTGCCGGCCGCCCGTGCGGCTGGGGTCGGGATCATCGCCCGCGTGCCGCTGGCCTCCGGCCTGCTCTCCGGCCGCTACGACGAGCACACGCAGTTCGCCGCCGACGACCATCGCAACTTCAACCGTCACGGCGAGGTCTTCGACGTTGGCGAGACCTTCTCGGGCGTCCCCTACGAGGTTGGCCTCGCGGCGGTGCGGGAGCTGAAGGGCCTGCTGTCGGACGGCCAGACGTTGCCGCAGTTCGCGCTGCGCTGGATCATCGATCAGCCGGGCGTGAGCACCGTCATCCCCGGCGCGCGGAATGCCGATCAGGCACGCGGTAACGCCGTTGCCGGCTCCCTGCCACCGCTCAGTGGCGAGCAGCTCGCCGGTGTGCGCGACGTCTACGACCGCCTGATCCGTAAGCACGTGCACGACCGCTGGTAGGAGGGCGGGTCGGGGCGCTGGCCCTGGACCTGGACTTGGACTTGGACCTGGCGCTGGACCCGGCCCTGACCTTCGGCCGTTAGGCCGCGGATCGTGGGCCGGGCCCCGACCCACTGTGGTCCCGCAACATGCTGGCGATCGTCGCGACATCGTCGAGCTCGCCGGTCGCGACTGCGATGACGAACTCGTAGACCTCGTCGTTCGTGAACGTCAGGTGTCGGCCGTTGATTCCGCGGAACGCGATGGTTGCGGCGAGCGCCAGGCGCTTGTTGCCATCAACCAGCGCATGGTTGCGCGCCAGTGAGTGCAGCAGCGCGGCGGCTTTCTCCTCGAGATCTTGGTAGGCGTCCGTACCGAAAGCGCTGGCCTGCGGCCGGGCGAGCGCCGACTCCAGCAGGCCCCAGTCACGGACCGCCGGGTCAGCGCCGAACGTTCGGCGGGCGATATGCAGCAAATCCTCGAGCTCGAGGAAGATCACTCGCCGAGCCGCCGGAGCGCCTCGGCATACCGGGGTAGCTGCTCGTCGAGTGCCTGATCGAGGAGCTCCCGGCGGCTGGTGCGATCAATGTATTCGCGGACAGCGGTCCGCGCGACCTCTTGCATCGAGCGTCCCTCTCGTGCGGCCCGGCGACGCAGCGCGTCAGCCTCGTCATCGGTCAGCCGCAGAGTCATCGCCATGCGTGAGATGGTATCGCTTCCGATACCACACATTCCAAGACGCAAGTCCCTCGGCTGGACAGCTAGCAGCTTCCTCTGTCTCACTGAGCGTGTGCGGTCTCGGCGTCGGTGAAGCCGAGCAGCCCGAGGACCTTGCGCCGGTCGTCTTCGAGCCGCGGGTCGCCGTGGCTGCGAGGACGTTCGACGTCGATCTTCAGGTCGGCGAGTATCCGTGCGGGGCGGTCGGAGAGCACGACGACGCGGTCCGCCATCAGCAGCCCTTCGTCGACATCGTGGGTGACGAGCAGGGCGGTGAAGCCTGCTTGCCGCCACAGACGCAGGATCTCCTGCTGCAGGGTCAGCCGGGTGAGGGCGTCGAGCTTGCCGAGCGGCTCGTCGAGCAGTAGCAGCGAAGGCTGGTTGACCAGCGCACGGGCCAGCGAGACGCGCTGGGCCATGCCACCCGACAGCGCGTTTGGCCGAACGTGGGCGAACCCGGACAGGCCGACCATGTCGATGACCTCATTGACGACGTCCCGGTCCTTATCGAGGCGGTGCCGGGCCTGTGGTCCGATCGCAACGTTGTGCCAGACATCACGCCAGGGGAACAGCGTGGGGTCCTGGAAGACCAGCGCGCGATGGGGATCGGTACCAGTGATCGGCGCACCGTCGATCAGCGCCTCGCCGCCGCTCGGCGGATCAAGTCCGGCGATGATTCGTAGCAGCGTGGACTTGCCGCAACCACTGGGGCCGAGCAGCGCGACGAGCTCACCCGGCTCGACCTCGAGGTCGATGTGCTCGAGCACCGGCAGGGACTCCCGGCCGTGCCCGCCGAACTGCTGGCTGACGTCGTGTAGCGAGACTCTCACACTCATCTGACGGATCCCCTTCCGGTCGTTGCTGCACGCCCTACCGGAGTGTTGCCGGCCACCGCCGGCACGAGCCCGTTGCTCAGCGACCGCGAGCCGCTCACCATCTGACCAGATCCTGCTGCCAGGCCAGCACCTTGCGGCGGGCGTAGAACAACAGCGCGAAGAGGCCGCTGCACAACACGATCATGATGCAGATCGCGACATACATCTTCGGATAGTCGGACCAGTTCTGCTGCCACTGGATGTACCACCCGAGCCCGTGCTTGACGCCCAGCATCTCGGCGACGATCAGCGTTGGGAAGGTCATGCCCAGACCCATGAACAGGCCCAGCGAAACCGACGGCAGGGCGGCGGGAATCGCCACCCTCCAAACCAGGAAGCGATTTGAGGCGCCAAGCGTCGAAGCCACGTCGTAGTACTGGCGGTTGACCGAGTTGACGCCCGAGAAGGTCAGGACCGTGACCGGGAACCACGTCGCCAGCGCGATCAGCAGCATGCTCGCGAGCTCGGTGGAGGGCATCGCGACAAACAGGATCGGTACCAGGCACACCGGTGGGATTGGGCCGAGCGTCCGCAGGATCGGGTTCATCCAGTAGTTCACGCGCTTGGACCAGCCCATCGCCACGCCGACCGCAAAGCCGACGCTCGCACCGATCACAAAGCCCTCCATCAGCAGCCTGAAGGAAGCCCAAAGGCTCTCGAGCAGGATCGCATGGTCACTGCGGAAATCGGTGATGAGCAGTTGCGGTGCAGCCCAATAAGGAGGCACCAGCAGGCCGGCCTTGGCGGTGACGATCTCCCAGAACAGGAAGTAGCCCGCCAGCGCCGCCAACCACGGTGAGAAGCGCCGGAGCCGCTGCGCCGGCCCGGGCAGCCAGCGGCCGCTCAGCAGCACCAGCGTGAACAGGCCCGCGAAGATCAACTCGGCCACGGCCAGCGTGCCGGTGTTGTGTTGCGGCGCCTCGACGATCGCGTTCGTGGCCGGCGCGTGGTCGGGCCACACCTGGGTCACGACGGCAGCTGTCACCCAGGCCGGAGCTGCGCACCAGCTGGCAAGTCGCTCGCGCCACCCGGCGCCCTCCCGGCTGGCGGCGCCGTCGACGGGCCGCGCCTCCGACTCACCCGGATGTGAAGCGGTAGCAACCGACTCGGTGGTGCTCATCGCGACCTCCTGAGGGTAGGCGCCTGCCGCTTGACCACGAGCTGCTCGCGGCGGGCCTCCACGGTTCTCATCTCACGCCACGACGTTGTTTGGGATCGCGGGGCGGACATCGACGAACGCGCCCTTCGCCAGCGCCGCGGGATTGGTGCTGGGATCGAGGTAGCCAGTGGACTTGAAGTTCTTGGCTCCTTGCAGCAACTGGTTATAGAAGTCGTTGGTCCCCGGCGTCCAGCCATAGCCGGCCAAGAGGTCGGCAGCCTCATGCTGCGGAATCGGCACATAGCCGCCGGCGGTCTCGATGTGGGCGGCGCGCGTGATGTTGTGACCGACCCACGCCGAGCCTTCGAACCAGGCCGAGGTGATCGCCTGCGCAACCTCGGGATGATCTTCGATCAGCTTGGAGTTGAGTGCAACTGCGCAGCAGTACTCGTTCTTGTGCGTTTGCGACATGTTCGAGTCGATCTCGATCGCATCTCCGGCCCTGAGCGCCAGCCAGGCATATGGATCGGAAGCCGCCAGCGCTGGGGCTTCGCCCTTCTGCAACACCTTCGACAGCAGCCCCGGCTGGTATGCGACCCAGTTGATGTCCTTTGACGGGTTGATCCCAGCTTTCGCCAGGTCAACCGAGAAGAACGCCATCGCCGACCCACCGATCGCGTCGGTGGCGACGGTCTTCCCCTTGAGCTGAGACAGCTCGGTGATCCCGCTCCGTTTGCTGGCGATGAACCGCAAGCAGCCCTTGTGAATCCCGCCGGTCAAGCGGATGTTGACGCCTTGCTCGATCGGCTTGAGCCACTGGAAGAGAATTCCGGGGGCGCCGTCGAGCTTGCCTGACGAGACCGCGTCGGTCGCGGTCGAGTTCGCCGGGACCTTGTTCAGCTGGACATCGAGGCCATACTTCTTGAAGAAGCCCTGGTTGTACGCCGCGTACAACGGCGCCTCGCAGCCTCCGCCCCCGTAGCCGAGCTTCACGGTACGAAAGTTCAGCGACTGACCGGCCCTTGCGACCCCCAGCTTCTTGATCGCCGCAGAGGAAGCAGCTGAATTGCTCGTTCCGCCACAGGCCGCCAGCAGGCTCCCGCCAAGCGCCAGGCCGCTCACTCCGACCGCGCCATAGACACCCTTACGAAGGAGATCACGCCGGCTCAGGCGCGATTCCGTGAGGGACGCCAGCAGGGGCTCTGTTTCATCAGGTGACCCGCTTTGGCCGTGCAATTCCATGTCCTAGCCTCGATTCTCAAAAACTTGAGTTTGAAGATCGGATTTCAGGGTATCACCGCTGTTTGCCCTGGTCAATGATCGCAGTGAGGTCGCGATCCATCCTGTTGCATCCAGCACGGATGGGCGCCTCGACGTTTGGGGGCTGCGCTGTGACCTTCGGGTGAGCCAGAGGTAGCCAGATACCCTCTAAGTCATGAGCAAAACTGTGATGCAAGAGTCATTCGGCGGCCCGGAAGTGCTCGAGCTGCGCGAAGTGCCGGAGCCGCACGCGGGCCCTGGCCAGCTGCGGGTTAGGGTCGCGGCAGCAGGGCTGAATCCGGTTGACTGGATCGTCGCAGCCTCCGAGCGGGCCGCGAAGATGTTCGGCCTGAGTCTGCCGGCGGGCTTCGGAAACGACTTCGCGGGGACGGTCGACGAGGTCGGCGACGGGGTCACGGGGTTCGCGGTCGGCGACCGGATTTACGGCGGTGCCCGTGGCCACGCCGTTGCCGAGTATGTGACCGTTGTTCCCGGCCAGGACATTGTGCGTCACACGCCCGACGGCGTCGATGACACCGTCGCTGCCACACTCGATATCGCTGGGCGCGCGGCTGCTGCGGCGCTCGACGTGATCGGGGTCGGAGCCGGAGACACGGTACTGATCGGCGGGGCCGCCGGCGGTGTCGGAGTCTTCACGGTGCAGCTTGCTCGGATCGCCGGCGCCCGTGTGATCGGTACCGCCTCGGAGGCGGCGTTCGACTTCCTGCGCGAGCTTGGCGCGGAGCCGGTCACCTACGGCGATGGGCTCGTCGAGCGGGTACGCGCGCTGGCCCCGGACGGCATCACCGCCGCCACCGACCTGTTCGGTACCGAGACGGTCGAGGCGGCGCTGGCGCTCGGCGTGCCGGCCGCGCGCATCTCGACGATCGCCGCACAAGGCTCCGATGTGAAAGCGAAGGCAACTGGCACCAATGACACCGAGCCCGGCGCACTCGACCGGATCGCGGGGCTGATCGCCACCGGCAAGCTCCGGGTGCCGATCGCTGCGAGCTACCCCGTCGAGCAGATCCGCGAGGCGGTCACCTTCCAGGCCGCCCGCCACGCCCACGGGAAGGTCATCGTCACGCTCTGAGCGGGGCTTGCGAACTAAGAGGTGCGCGGTTGAGCGCACCGGATTGATGTGAGGCCAACGGGCGCGCTCAGGTGCTGAGCGCGCCCGCGGCCGCGTAAACGGTGAGGGAGAGCAAGTAGGCCGCGATTGCGAGGGCGGCGGGGCCGGTGAAGCCGGGCAGGGCGGCCAGCAGCGGGCCGGCGACGGCGGCGCCGAGGGTGACGCCGGCGTACATCGCGGCGTTGCTGAGCGCCGCGACAGTCCCGCGGGAATCGCCGGCGCGGGCTTGCAGGACGGTCATCATGACCGGGAACACGAACCCGCCTGCGGCCATCACGAGCATCAGCAGCCCAACGGCCAGGCTCAGCTGACCGATCGGGACGGTGAGCACGTAGCCGGCGGTCATCGCCAAGATGCCGGCCAGTAGCGAACGGCGCTGGCCGAGGCGAGCCACCAGGCGCGCCCCGAACAGCGACCCGGCGGCGTTGCCGGCGCCGATCACCATCATCGCCACGCCGATTCCGTTCTCGGTCAGACGGAAGCTCTTAGCCAGCCAGGAGCCGTAGAACGAGAGCGCGCCGAAGTTACCGGTCTGGAAGACCAGATAGGCGAGCAGGCAGAGCATCAGCGGTCGCGTGGTGAGCACGAACCGGTAGCCGCCCGGTGTCCCGCTGGACGCCGGGCGTGGCACCTGCGGGAACGCAACCGCGAGTACGACCGTGAGCGCCGCGGCCAGGGTGGCGACGAACAGGAACGGCGTATGCCAGGACACCGAAGACAGGAACGCGCCAATCGGGATGCCGGCGACCTGCGCCAGCGCCAGACCGGCGGTCGCCTTGCCCATCGTCGCAACGATCCGCCGTGGCGCCACCAGCAGCGGGATCGACGCCCAGATCTGCGGGGACGCGCAGGCGGCCGTGACCCCGGCCGCGAACCGGCAGGCAAGCATCACCCAGAACCCTGGCGCCAGCCCACACGCCGCGGTGGAGGCCGTGAACGCGACCATGCCGCCAAGCAGCATCACGCGCCGGTCGACTCGGTCGGAGATCGGACCGGCGATCAGGGAGCAGGCGACATAGCCGAGCGCGTAGCCGCTGACTAGCCAGCCCGAACGGGCGACGTCCACCCCGAACTGGTGACGCAGCAGCGGCAGCAGCGGCGCCACCAGGAACGTGTCGGTCCCGATCACGAACAGTGTCAGGAACGACAGGAGCCCGACCCGCGTCTCTGAGGCAGCGCCATGCCAGCCGGGGCGGCCCGTGGTCGGCGTCTGGTTGAGCTCGTTCGGATGGTCGAGCTCGTTCAGGTTTGATGTAGCCATGACCGGGAACGGTAAACTTTGACAGTGCTGTCAAAGTCAAGTCGCCGGCGCGGTCAGCCGGTCAGAAGGGAGCCTCGGTGCGGATCGCGGACGTTGCCAGGCAGGTAGGTACCAGCCCTCGGATGCTGCGCTACTACGAGGCTCAAGGGCTGCTCGCCCCAGCCCGTGGCGAGTCCGGCTACCGCGACTACAGCGATCAGGACATGCGGATCGCCCTCCAGATCGTCTCGATGTCGAGCGCTGGCCTAACGCTCGCCGCGATCAAGACAGTGCTGCCCTGCGCGCTCGCGGATGGCACTGCACTACGCGCCTGCCCGCAGGTCGAGCCCGAGCTCCACCGCCGGCTCGACGCCATCCGTGTCCGGATCAGCACCCTCACGAGCAGCGCCACCGCAATCGAAACCTACCTCGCCACCCTCCAGGACGGTTCCGGGGCCGTCGCGGACGCCGCCGATCGCGACTAGCCGTTCCGTTGCTCCTGGAGCGTCTGCGTCAGGAAGGTCTTCATCGCTTGCCAGCTGCGTTGCTCGGCGGTGGGGTTGTACTGGGCACCGTGCTCGGGTGAGTTGGCGGTCGGCACGGCGAAGGCGTGCATCGCGCCCGAGTAGACCACCAGCTGCCAGTCGACGCTCGGCGTGGCGCGGAGCTCGTCGACGAACGCTTGCACCTGCTGGTCGGTGACATGCGGATCGTTCGCGCCGTGGAGGATCAGCAGCTTCGCCCTGATTTGGTTGGCCTCGCCCGCCGGCCCGGCGTGGAGGCCGCCGTGGAAGGACACCACGGCCTTGAGGTCGGCGCCGGTACGGGCGAGCTGGAGCACGCTTGCGCCGCCGAAGCAGTATCCGATGGCCGCGCAACGCGCCTGGTCGAGATCCGGTTCCTGCAGGAGCCGTGTGAAGCCGCCCACGACCCGCTCTCGCCAGAGCTCCGGATTGCCGTAGTAGCGGGCGGCGACGGCGGGTGCCTCGGCGTCGGAGGGCCGCACGTCGGTCCCGAAGATGTCGGCGGCGAACGCCACATAACCCAGGCGCGCGAGCATTTCCGCCCGCATCTGAACGTGGGCGCCCACACCCAGCCAATCGTGCACGATCAGCACGGCGGGCCTGGAGATGGCATCTGCGGGCCTGGCGAGGTAGCCGCGGCACGCCACGCCGTCAACCGTGTAGTCGATCTCGCGACTCTCGATGCCCATCGGCGGGAGCGGCTCTCGATCGAGGATTGCAGCCAGTTTCGGCTCGTAATTACTCATATTGGGTCTCCTTGCGCATCCCAGACTGGGGCGGCAGCAGTGCCTCCACGGATCAGGCCTCGCCGTCGTGCTCGAGCGCGTTCAGCAGCGGCTCGACGAATGTGATCGCCGCGGCCTGCATTCCCGCCAGCGAGCTTTTGCCGCCCTCGCTCGACCAGCGGCGGGAGGCGGCGTACATCGCGGCAACCAACGCGGCGGCGGCGATCTGAAGCTCGAAGTCGTCGATCTCCCGGCCGGTGCGTGCGGCGAGCAGTCCAGCAACCTCCGCGACCGTTCGGCGCTCCGCCGCCGCGTAGCGGGCGTCCAGGGCGGGCACCGTGGCCGTCAGCCGCAGGGCCGCAAGCACGCGGTCGTGGTCGGCGGCGGCGATCGTGGTTTGAACGACCTCGCGGATCGCGTCGGCGAGCGGCTGATCGTTGGGCCTCGCGGCAATGGCGGCCTCGATCTCCGCGTCGTAGCCGTCATCGAGGACCACGTCCTCCTTGGTCGGGAAGTAGCGATAGAAGGTTGTGGTCGAGGTCTCGGCGGCGGCGGCGATCTGCTCGACGGTCGTTGCCTCGTAGCCCTGCTCGGTGAACAGGCGCAGGGCCTCGTCCTGGATCGTGTGGCGCAGCTTGATCTTCTTGCGCTCACGCAGGCCGAGGGGCGCGTCAGCCGATGCATCAACCAATTGGGTCATCATCCCAAATTATGCCGCGCGCTCAGCCGGTCGGCGAGCCCTACGCCTCATCTGACTCGGGCCCGCCGGCGGCATCCGGGACGGTTCGACCGGCATCCGGGGCCGCCTCCAGCTTCGGACCCCCGTCCAGGGCCGCCTCCAGGGCCGTTCCCAGATCCGGGACCGCTCCCTGGCGCTTCGACCGCAGCGGCAGGAAGCAGGCCGCAAGCACCGCGCCGGCGGCAACGACGATCGCGGCAACGACGAAGCTGAAGTCCATGCCGTGCACGAAGGCGGTGCGCAGCGTGTGGAGAAGTGGGTCGTCACCGAGCTTGCGGGCGACCTCGACGCCGACACCGATGCTCGTGGAGACGGTATGCGCCAGCGCCGGTGCGACGTGCGCATGGACATGGCTGCTGTAGCCGTTCTCAAGCACGGTGCCGAGCACGGCCACGCCGATCGTGCCACCGACCTGACGCACAGCCTGCATCACGCCGGAGCCGGCGCCCGAGCGTTCGACTGAGAGCGCCGCGAGCGCGCTCGTCATCGCCGTCGGCAGGGCCAACCCGGCACCGAGCCCCAGCAGCGTGATCCAGGCGGCGGTGAAGCCGTAGCCGGTTGTCACGGTGGTGCTGGCGGCGACCCCCAGCGACAGTGCGATGAGCACGAAACCGGCCGCGATCAGCAGTCCCGCGCCGGTGCGGCGCATCATCTGGCTGGAGATCTGCGAGCCGAGCACCAGGCCGGCGATCATCGGCAGCAGTCGCAGGCCGGCACCCAGCGGGGAGGTGCCGTCGACACTCTGAAAGTACTGGGGCACCGCGAACAGCAGCCCGAAGAACGCGAAGTTCGCGATCGTGGCGTGGACCGTGCCCCAACTGAAGCGGGCGTCTCTGAACAACGACAGCTCGACCAGCGGGTGGTCGGTGTGCCTGTCCCAGAGGACGAACGCAGCCAGCGACGCCAGCCCGGCGATCACCGGTGCCCAGGTCTGCGTGGCCCCCCAGCCGTGCTCGCCGGCACTGATCAGCCCGTAGATCACGGCGCCAAGCCCGGCCGAGGAGAACACCGTACCCGGCAGATCAAGCGCCACCGGCCTCTCGCTCCGCGACTCGGGGAGCAGCAGCACGAGGGCGACCGCGCCAAAGGCCGCCAGCGGGACGTTGATCAGGAACACCGAGCCCCACCAGAAGTGGTCCAGCAGCAAGCCGCCGAGGATCGGCCCGAGTGGCAGACCAATCGCACTTGCCGCAGTCCAGATCGCCGTCGCCTTGACACGGCCCGCCTCGTCGGGAAACAGCATCGGCAGCATCGCGAAGCCGAGCGGCAGCAGCGCAGCACCGGCAAGGCCGAGCACCGCGCGGGCCGCGATCAGCTCGCCGGACGAGCTTGCGGCGGCGCACCAGCCCGAGGCTGCCGCGAACAACACCAGCGACCCGACGAGAAAGCGCTTGCGCCCGTAGCGGTCGGCGAGGTTTGCCATGGGCAGCATCGCCACTGCCACGACCAGCGTGTAGGCGTCGGAGAACCACTGCAGCTCACTGGTACCGGCATGCAGCGCGGCGGAGAGCTTCGGCAGCGCGATGTTCAGGACAGTCGCGTCGAGGCCGATCGTGAGGCCCGAGACTGCCAGTGCGGCCAGCGCCCACCAGCGTCCGCGGCGACCGGCGTCGGCGATCGCGGAGGGCCCACCGGAAATTATGGGTGATGTATTTGTTTGGGGCATTGACCCAAAAGATATCAAGTCCCAAATTATTTGCGGCGCCGGTGAGCGCCGCTGCGCCTGCGCGACTTGCGAGCCAGGCCCATGCGCCGGTGAAGCCGGGTCAGAAAGCCGTACTGAGCACCAGCGGCACGACCCGCTGCGCGCCGGCGAGACGGAGCTGACCGCCGACCATCGCCAGCGTCCAGCCGGAGCCGTGGTGGTCGTCGAGCAAGATCCCAGTTCCCGGCGGCGGCGCATCCAGCAGCTTGAACGCGCCGCGCACGTTCGTCACCTGCTGGAACGCGTTGGCCATCTGCCGCTGGGGCGGACGCTGCTCGCAGCGAGCCAGCAGGTCGAGCTGCGGGATCGCCAGCGTGGCGGCGAGCTGCCCGGCAAGCTGGGAGAGCGCCTCGCCCAGCCGCACCGAGGGAATGCTCGCGAGCCAGTTTGCCCGCACGCCAGCGGTGTGCAGCAGCTCGACCAGACCGGTCACAACCTCGGTGTCGAAGGCGCCGGCACGCAGGCCGCGCTCGATCACCGGCCACCAGCCGCCGTCACCGACGCGAGCCAGCGCCCAGCCGGGCTCGATGCGCACCCCGTCGGGGATCTTTCGCATCGCGCCGCGGGGATCGGGAGCCATCTTCTTGACCTCGATCGCGATCGGGACCGAGCGTAGATGGCGCTGCGCCCGCTCGACCAGCTTCGGGTCGAGCGGGTCCGCGTAGCGTGGGGAGGTGCAGACCGAGCAGCGACCGCAGTCCTCAGCACCGGGGTCGTCGAGCTGCTCCTGCAGCGTCCGCATCAGGCAGCGGCCGTCGCGGCCGAAGTCCGCCATTGCCTGCTGCTCGGCGCGCCGCAGAGCCGTGACCTGTGCGTAGCGTTCGCCGTCGTAGGACCATTGCGCGCCGGGCACGAGCTGCCAGCGGCTGCCGTCCCGTCGCACCGCGCCTTCGACGTCGAGAATCTTCAGCATCGCCTCGATCCGGCCCATGCCGAGGTTCACGCTGGCCATCAGCTCGCGTGTCGAGAGTCCCTGCTCCCCCACCGCTCCCAGCGCCTGCAACACCGTCATCACCCGCTCGCGTGACGGAAACGCCTGGTCGATGAAGAAGTCCTGGATGCGGCGGTCCTCGGCGCCACGCAGCAGCACCACATCGGCGTGCTCGAGGCCGCGGCCGGCGCGTCCGATCTGCTGGTAGTAGGAGATGACCGAGCCGGGGGCTTGGTAGTGCACGACAAAGGCAAGGTCGGCCTTGTCGTAGCCCATGCCGAGCGCGCTGGTCGCCACGACCGCCTTGACCTGGTTCTGCAGCAATTGCTCCTCGGTTGCGATCCGCGCGTCCGAGTCCTGGTCGCCGCTGTAGGCCAGCGCGGATATTCCGTTGTCGTTCAGGAAGCCGGCGACCTGCTCGGCGTCGCGCTTGGTCAGCGTGTAGACGATCCCCGAGCCGGGCATCTGCGGCAGGTGCTGCGCCAGCCACGCGAGTCGCTGTGCCGGGCGTGGCAGCTCCAGCACCTCGAGCCGGAGGCTGGTGCGAGCGAGCGATCCCCGGTAGGTGCGTAGGGACGGCGCGCCAGCGGGCGCGCCGGTGAGCTGGGCAGCGATGTCCCTCACCACGCGGTCGTTCGCGGTTGCGGTCGTGCCGAGCACCGCGACATCGGGCGCAAGTGCATCGAGCATGTCTTTCACGCGCCGGTAGTCGGGGCGGAAGTCATGGCCCCAGTCGGAGATGCAGTGAGCCTCGTCGATCACGAGCAGCCCGACCGCCTCCGCGAACAGCGGCAGCATCGACTCGCGGAAGCGCGGGTTGTTCAGCCGCTCCGGGCTGATCAGCAGCAGGTCGACCGAGTTCGACGCCAGCTCGGCGCGGACCGCGTCCCACTCGTCGCGGTTCGTGCTGTTGATCGTGTGCGCCCTCAGGCCCAGGCGGCGCGCGGCGTCGATCTGGTTGCGCATCAGCGCCAGCAGCGGGCTGACGATCAGCGTTGGGCCGGCGCCGGCCTCACGCAGCAGCGAGGTCGCGACGAAGTAGACCGCCGACTTGCCCCAGCCGGTGCGCTGCACGCAGAGCACCCGCGCGCGATCCGCGACGAGGTCCGTGATCGCCTCGAGCTGGCCTTCACGGAAGTCCGCGTCCTTGTCGCCGATCAGTGAGCGCAGCCGCTCGCGGGCGGTCTGTTCAAAGGTTGTCTCGGCCGTCGTCACTTGTCCAATCGTGGCAGCAGGGTCGGCTGGTCCTACAAGGCCCGGCCCCGCTGGGCCGGGCGTGACGACCTCGAGCCCTCACACGGGCAGCAAGCGCGCCGGGTCTTCCATGACGCGATCCAGCACGCTCAGCGCGCCGCCGCGGCTGGCGGCCATGCGGCTGATCTGGGCTGCCGAGCACGTGACGGTTTCCCATGGGCGCGCCAGGACGTGCTCGTCGAGCTCGCGGCGCATGCCCGCGTCGAGGGCTGGGAACAACGTGGCCAGATCCCCGCCCAGCACCACGTCGGAGACGTCCAGGACGTTGACGACGGCAGCGACGGCTCGGCCCAGCGCCGCTGCGGCGCCGTCGAGCGTCTGCCTGGCGGCTGTCGATGCGCCCTGCGCCGCCGCGAGAATCTCCGCGGCGGGGGTCATCGCCGGCAGGCGAGCGCCGCTGGCCAGCGCGCGGTGGCCAGCGTATGCCTCCAAGCATCCGCGGGCGCCGCACGAGCAGCGCGGACCGTTCGGATCCACGCAGACGTGCCCGATCTCGCCCGCCCAGCCATGGTTGCCCTCGACCGGCCGTGAGTCGAGCACGATGCCGCCGCCGATGCCGACTTCGCCGGAGACGTAGATGAAGTTCTCCGGACCGGCCGCCACACCTGGGCGCAGGCGGGCAACGCTCCAGGACGCGATCGTGGCTTCGTTGCCCAGGCGCACGGCGCCGAGCTGCCCCGTCGGGTCGAGCAGCGGGCGCGGGTCCAGGTTACGCCAGCCAAGGTTCGGAGCGCGCAACAGGCGTCCGTCGCTGACCAGCCCGGGCAGGGCGAGCGCGGCGCCGACGTAGCGCGTGGTGGGTGCCCGCAGGCGCCCCAGCATCTCCGCCGCCATTCTGCCCAGGCGCGTCAGGACGGGCTCGGGTTCGGAGGCCAGGAAATCGCCAGCCTGCACGTCCTGTGCCAGCACCTTGCCCGAGAGATCCAAGGCCACTGCGGCAAGGTGGAAGACGTTCACCTCCAGACCGAGCGCGATCACCCCACCCGGCCGCATGGCGACGGGCGTGGCCGGCCGGCCGGGGCCGCCAGTGGACGGTGTCTCAAGCTCGGTGAGGATCCCGGCGTGGAGCAGGTCATCCACCAGGCGGGAAACGGTTGCACGCGTCAAGCCTGTGCTGTGGGCCAGATCCGCGCGAGAGGGTGCGATCGGCTGCCTTGCAATCTCGTGCAGCACGGCCGAGATGTTCGATGCTCGAACGTCTGCCGAGCCCATCCGCATGACAGCCGCGCGAGAGCTGTCGGCTGGGGCGGTGGGCATGCTGTGACTATACGAGTCTGTGATGCACTTGCAAATCGCGGTTCGAGGTGCGAGCGTCTAGATTGTTTTAGGAAAGAACAAACCACGCCGAGCGGGCGCGGTTCGTTGATTTGATGACAAGGACGAGGGAGGCAAGCGATGGCTGACTTGTGGGATGTAGAGCCGGTTCCTTTCGTGGGGACCTACAAGACCGAACAAGGCCTGGGCTTCCACTACTACCAGCCGAACCGGGTGATTGCCGGTAAGACGATGGCGGACTGGCTACGGTTCTCGGTCGCCTACTGGCACACCTTCGATCAGCGGCTGGTGGACCCGTTCGGGGACGGCACCGCGCAGCGGCCTTACGATCGCTATTCGGATCCGATGGACCTGGCGCTGGCAAAGGTGGAGTACGCGTTCGAGTTCTACCGGAAGCTCGGGGCGCGCTTCTTCTGCTTCCACGACCGGGACCTGGCGCCGGAGGGCGACACGCTGCGGGAGACGAACCGGAACCTGGACCGGGTGGTGGACCGGATCGCGGAGCTGCAGCAGGAGAGCGGCCTGAAGCTTCTCTGGAACACGTCGAACCTGTTCAGCAACCCGCGGTTCGTGGCGGGCGCGGCGACCTCGCCGTTCGCTGAGGTCTACGCGTACGCCGCAGGTCAGCTGAGGCATTCGCTCGAGATCGCGAAGCGTCTCGGGGCGGAGAATTACGTCTTCTGGGGCGGCCGTGAGGGCTACGAGAACCTGTGGAACACGGACCTGGGTCGCGAGCAGGAGCATCAAGCGCACTTCTTCCGCATGGCTGTGGACTACGCGCACGAGATCGGCTTGGACGCGCAGTTCCTGATCGAGCCGAAGCCGAAGGAGCCGACCACCCACCAGTACGACTTCGACGCGGCCACGGCAATCGCGTTTCTGAAGACATACGGACTGGACTCGGACTTCAAGCTGAACCTCGAAGGCAACCATGCGAACCTTGCCGGCCACAGCTACCAGCATGAGGTGCGCGTAGCGCGCACCGCCGGCCTGCTGGGCTCGCTCGACGCGAACCAGGGCGACGAGCTGATTGGCTGGGACATCGACGAGTTCCCGTCCAACCTCTACGAGACGACAGCGGTCATGTGGGAGGTGCTTGCCGCAGGGTCGATCGGTCCACGGGGCGGGCTGAACTTCGACTCGAAGCCGCGCCGGACCTCTTTCAGCGCGGAGGACCTGTTCCGCGGCCACGTGGTTGGCATGGATACGTTCGCCGCCGGGTTGCTGGTCGCGGCGAAGCTGCACGAGGACCACTACATCGAGGACCTCGTGGCCGAGCGCTACGCGTCCTACGACGGGGACATGGGGCACCAGATCGAGGACGGCAGCGCCACGCTGGCAAGCCTCGAGGCCCACGTGCTCGACGTGCCGCAGGCCCATTTCATCGACGCCACGCACTCCGACCACCTGGAGTCGGTGAAGGCGACGCTGAACAACTACATCGTGGCCGCGCTCGCCGCAAGCTGACCAGCCTCGAGGTCGTGACCCGGACGCTCGGCAGCAGCTGCCGGGCGTCCGGACCGCGCCGGGTCGGTACCCGCGCCACGGGCGTCGGTACCCGCGCCGGTCCAGTATCGGCGCCGGGTCCGGACCCGGCGCGAGCAGCGTCAGCTTCCGGCGTGCCTGCCGAGCAGATGCTCGAGAAGGCTCGTCGCCGCCGGGCGGCGGCTGCGGATGTAGAGCGTTCCGCCTGGGCCGCGGGCGTGGATGTTCAGCCGCGGTGCGTCCCTGATCCGCGGCGCCGGGTGCGCGATCACCTGACTGGCGAACGCCCCGCCGCCGCTGACGCTGACCTCGACGCCCTCGGGCACGATCAGCGTCACCGTGCCAAACAGGTTGTAGATCTCGATGTCGGTCTGGTGGCCGACCAGGCGCGCCTGCGTGAGATCGAGGTCGATCGTCCCGAACAACGACCGGTACTCGGAGCGAGCCGGTAGCTCCCAGTAACCCCGGCGCTCGATCCGCGAGCAGAGCGCCAGATGCCGGTCGCGTTGCGGGACCCCGGTGGCACCAAACGCCGCGCCGGACCAGGCGTCGGGCTCCAACTCGGCTGGCAGATCCGCGGCCAGCACCGCCAGCTCGCGATCGGTGCGTGCGATCTGTGCGGACTCGATGCGGTCGCTGAACTCCTCGAGGGTCAGTCGGCCGTCGACAACGGCATGGCGCAGCACGTCGATGACGTGCTCGCGCTCGGCGTCGCTGGCGCGGATCGCTGGCTCGTGCTCAGCGTCGTCCATAGTCGCCAACGGTACCGAGTCGCGCGCGCTGGCTGCGTCTCATTCTTTGGCACTACAGGTATCGCATGAGTACCTGGAGTGCCAAAGAACGCATGCGATCGAGCCTCTCCTCGTGTGATCGAGCCTCACCTCGTGCATCCGTCTGGGCACGTCAACACGATCGACTATCCGCGAGCTCGAAAGCCGTCACCATCTACAAGTTCCGCAAGAAGTTCCTCAACGGCAAGGCGCAGATGCAGTTCCCGGCCCACTCGATCACGCGGATCGGGCTCCGGGTCAAGTAATCGCAGCCGCGAGCCTCGCCGCTGTGGCCCGGGCCCGCTGGCCCGGGCCACTGACAGAGCGCATCCGCTAGCCGAGGGCGCCGATCGCGCAGCCGCCGATCATGGCGAGCACGATGCCGCGCATCGCGATGTGGGCCGCACGGCTCCCGGGTCGCGGCACCTTGAACACCCAGATCCCGATGCTGGTGTTGACCACGAGTCCGAGTTGGGCGATCGTGTAGCCGACGCCGGTCCCGACGCGCGAGACCAGGTCGAGCGTCGTGACCATGCCGATCCCAAACACGAGACCCGCGACAAGTTGGATCGCGGTGGTGCCGACCGGCAGCTTGATCCGCGATCGGGACAGCAGGGCCATCGCCAGGCAGCCGAGCAGCGAGCCGAGCGTCAACGGCAGATCGGCGACGTGCCCCGGTGTCTGCGACCACTGTGCGGGCACGAAGTAGGTCCCCCAGAGGATGCCGGCGAGGCTGGCCCACAACAGTCCGATTCGCGCACGCTCACGGGCGGAGGCGGAGGCGGAGGCGGAGGCGGAGGCGGAGGCGGCCGGGGCCGGGGCCGGGACTGCCGAGGTCGCGGTTGAGCTGCTGACTTCAGCCGGCAGCTCGCTCTCCTCGGACCTCACGACGAAGGCGACGCCGAAAGACAGGACGACGAAGCCGGCGACAAGCACGATGATCTTGACCAGGCCGAAGTGATCGAGCTCGCCGAAGAGGATCGCGCCCCAGACGAAAGCGATGACGATGTTCATCGGCGACCAGATGCCGGCCGCTCGGGCGATCCCGATCTTCGCGGCCGCGCGGAAGGCGCCGAAGGCGCCAACCGCCCACACGAGCCCACCGATGAACGGCAGCCAGAACGCGCGGAAGCCGAACAGGACGTGTCCGCCGCCGATCGCCAGCGCCACGAAGGCGACGACCGTGCTACCGGCCGTGGCATAGAGCGCGCGCGTCTGCTCCGGCACACCGTCTGCCGTCTGCGCGATCGCGATCCATGAGCCCCACGTCACCACCGTGACCACAGCGAGCAGCGCGTTCATTAACGCCATTGTGCGGTAACAACGCCCCGCCGGGTCGTGCGCCGCCCTGGCGGTACGAGCCAACGGCCATGCGGGCGTCGTGGCGGCGCCGTAGGTTATGAGGGATGGAGATCGAGCTCGAGCTGGTGCAGGCCGCAAGTCCGGTAATCGCGATTCATGGTGGGGCCGGCACGCCCGCTTACGGTCCGGAGCGAGCTGCCACCGTCACGGCCGGTCTGGAGGCGGCACTCGCGGCTGGGTGGGAGGTGCTTGCCTCTGGTGGCCGCGCGGTGGAGGCAGCCGCGGCGGCAGTGGCGTCGATGGAGACCAGCGAGCGCTTCAACGCCGGTCGCGGCGCGATCCCGACGACGGCCGGCACGGTGGAGCTCGATGCTGCCGTAATGGACGGTGCCAGTGGTGCCGCCGCCGGCATCTGTGCCGCCACCTGGCCGGACAACCCGGTGCTGACGGCGCTTGCTCTGGCGGACTCCGTCGGTGCCGGCGCGCTCGAGCGGGCACGCACGGGCCAGCTTGTCGAGATGCCGCTGCTGCTGGACAGCGTGAGCGCCGACGCCTTTGCTCGGCGGGCGGGTCTGGCCGCGCGGGCTGTCCATGGCGGACCGGCGCGCGCACCGCTCTCCCCAAACGGCACGGTCGGCGCGGTAGCGCTCGACCGCGCCGGGCACGTGGCCGCAGCGACCTCCACTGGTGGCCGCCATGGTCAGCCGCCCGGACGGGTCGGAGATACGCCGATCGTCGGCGCCGGTACTTGGGCCGAGGACCGCACGGCGGCGGTGTCGGGCACGGGCATCGGCGAGGCGTTCATGCTGTCCGGCTTCGGCCACCGTGTGGCATGGTGCCGTGAGCGCGGCGACGCGCTCGATGCCGCTGTGCGCGACGGCCTCGACGAGGTCGTCCGCTGGGGCGGTGACGGCGGTGCGGTCGCGGTGACGCCGCAGGGCCAGGTGGTGCTGGCCTTCAACACTCCGCGCATGGCTCGGGGCTGGCGGACCGCTGAGCGGTCGGCGACGGCACTCGACCGGGCGACCGCTAGCGCATAGATCATCTGGGTCGTTTGCGGCGGCTGAGCCGCTGGCGCCGTAGGCGGGTTGCAGCCAGTGCGCCGGCGATCAGCATGAGGACGCCGTAGATGCCCGGGACGGTGGCGGCTCGGGGGCCGAAGGCCTGCGTCGCTAGGGTTGCCGCCACCGCGAAGTCACGCAGCCCGGCGGGCAGGCCGGCGGCCGCGGTGTCGATCCCGGGGAGCGCGCGGGTCGCAACCATCGCCAGCATGGCCCCGGCTGCGAGGAATAGCGCCGCGCCGAGCGTGGCGGTGGGCAGCGTCCCGGCGCCGCCGAGTCCGCTGATCGCCGCGTAGATCAGTGCGCACACGATCAGCGCGGAAATGCGGTTGTAGCTGCCCTCATGATCCCCGATGGCGGGTCTTACGGCCCGCGCCGCCAGGCCCGCCAGCAGCGGCACGAGCACGACGAGCGCGAAGCGCCCGAGCAGCCGCAGGCCGTCGACATGTGCGGCCGTGCTTGAGAGCACGCCGACGAGCAACGGACCGAGGACGGCGGCCGTGATGAGCGAGCCGGCGAGCACGCCGAGCGCGAGCACGGTATCGCCGCCGGCAAGGGTGACCAGCCCGACGGTCGCTACTTCGCTGGAGCTGAGCCCGAGCGCGAGGACACCTTCACGGGTGCTGCCACCGAAGGCATGACTCAGTCCCCAAGCGACCAGCGTCAGCAGCAGGAACGGTCCGACAGACAGGATCGCCAACACGGTCGGGCGCTGTTTGAGGGTCAGCAGTCGCCGGGGCTCAATGCCGAGGGCGGTGAACAGCACGAGCGCGGCAAGCAGCAGATTCGAGTGCTGGGCCAGCGCCGCGGACGGGAGGACGAGCGCCAGCAGCGTCGCGATCACGGCCAGCATGACGATCTCGTCGAGCAGCCAGGTGAGCGGACGGAGGGTTCGCGCGATCACGGACAGCGAAGGCTACGCCACCGGCTGCCAGGCGACTTGCGGTAGGGGGAGCGGCTTCACTCCTCGATGGTGATGCCGATAGCGGCGGCCAGCGCCGCCGCCGAGGACAGCACCTCAGCCCAGGGCATCACGAGGCCCTTCAGCGACTCGACTCCGAGGATGCCGTCGAGAGTGCTGCCGCGGATCGCGCAGGAGCTGAGCTTGACGCCGCGGAAGTCGGCGCCCTCCAGCTGGCAGTCGAGGAACTCGACGCCCTGCAAGCGCGCATTCATAAACGAGACCTCGCGCAGGTTCACCCGATCGAAGATCACGTTGCGCAGACCGACGTAGGCGAACGAGCTGAGCGCAAGCGCGCTGTCAACGACTCGGACGTCCCGCACCATGCCGCCGCCGAGCGCGAAGCCAACCAGCCGGCAGGCACGGATCTCGGCCCTGACCAGGGAACCTTCCCGCCCATCGACGTTGGAAAGGTCGCAGTTGGAGAGCACAACGTCAGCCAGTCGCATCCCAGGGACGCTGCCGGCCCCGAGCGTTAGGCCGCGAACGTCCGACTCTGAGATCTGAACCCGCTCGGCCCGAACCTCGTACGGCGCCTTGAGCTCGACGAGCGCGCCTTCGATCTCCAGCTCGCCGTCGGACGCATTCAGCTCACTCAGCGGAGCGTCGAACGCCGGCAAGTCAGGCGGCGTGACATTGAAGTGGAGGTTCTTCGAGGCGGTGATCCTGACAGTGTCGCAGGGGCGGCGGGCTTCTCGGCCCTCAGACGATCGAGGAGATTCCCTGGACGGCGGCGCTGCCGATCGTCAGCTCAAGCGCAACCCCGACGGCGCCGAGCACCATTCCGGCTCCGACGATGAGAACGTCCTCGAGCAGGATCCCGAGCGAGAGCGCGACAACCCCTAGCGACGGGAGCGTGTCCAGGCCGGTGAATGGCGGCGCCAGAAACGCGCCGGCAATCCCCACGAGTGCCATCACGCCGAACAAGGCGTCGCTGAGTCGTCGGTGGAAGAGGAACGCGAGACGCGGCCGCGAGTATCGCTCAAGCCTGCGGATCAGCCGCATCAGCCTTCCGATGAAGCGCTGCTGGCGCTCGCCCGCGAGGGTGAGCTTGCGCCATCGCGCCGGCAGCCACACCTCGCGGCGGCCGGCGATCAGCTCAAGTGCCACCAAAGCGCCGATCAGCTCGAACACGTGCGTGACGCCCGCGGTCGGGATCGGGAGTGCCGGTATGGCGAGCAGGACAACGAGCAGGATTGCGAAGCTCTTCTCGCCGAAGGCGTCGACCAGGCTCCCCAGCGTCTTCTGATCGTCACGGTTCAGCCATTGCTCCAGCTGATCGCTCAGGGCGACGCGTCCTGTGTCCGCGGTGGTGAGAAGGGTCTCGTTGGCTTCCATGATCTGCGTCTTCCACTCGGCTGAGCGCCATCGGAAATCTCCGGGATGGCATCCGGCGTGCGAGAGAGCGTAGCGTCGGCTCCACCGCCGCCCGGGATGCTCAGAGCAAGTTCTTAGAGTCGCCGATGAGCTGGGATCGATCAGTGGCGAGCTGCTGGCTCTTTCAGCGCCTCGTACGTTGCAGAGTTGGCGGTGCTGGAGGGGGGGGTCCCGGTCAGAGTCACATCGTGGCCCTGCACGTACTCGACGATCCGAAGTGTCTGTGCGTTGCCGCCGCCGAAGTACATGACGCCACGGCGGGCATGCGCATAGGACGAAGCGCACCGGACGCTGTAGATCCAGCGGTCCTTACGCGATGTCTGGCGCTTGAGGATGGCGACAACGCGAGCGGCGGATGGGAAGCGGTGCACCGTGCCCGAGGGGGTCTTCACCTTCACCTCCGAGAGCTGAACGTCGATGCCAGTGACATTCTCGGTCTGGGCGGCCAACATCGCCGTGCCCGGCCAGTCCTTCTCCAGCAGGCCGGCATCGCTCGCCGGCGTCTGAGTGCCCCGCGCATAACTTCCGAACAGGCAGGCCCGCGAGACTCCGTGCTTACGCAATGCGGCACGAAGCTCATCGATCTCGAGCGGCAATGTCAGCTGGCTTTCCGCACTCCTAAACCGATGACCGCTGGCAACTGCTGACTGCAATCAGCGGCGTAGACGATTTACTACCGTCGGCGCGGCGATCGGAGCAACCGCGGATGCCGTGCCTTCCGTGGAGGGGCATTCTGTTACCCGATCAGCCGCCGATGAGTCTGCGCGCGGCGGCGGCGATATGGTCGGCGTCGATCCCCGCCCAGGCGAGCAGTTCGGTGCCGCTGCCGGATCCGGGGACGTCGTTGACGGCCAGGTGCTCGAGGTGGACCGCTTTGCCGGCGGCCGCGATGGCGGCAACGGCGGCGGCACCGAGGCCGCCCTCGGGATGGTGGTCTTCGGCGATGACGATGCGTCCCGAGGTGGCTTGCACAGCCTCGACTAGGGTCTCCGCGTCGATCGGCTTGATGGAGTAGACGTCGATCACCCGGGCGTGGATACCTGAGGATGCAAGGGCATCTGTTGCGCGCAGCGCCTCGTGGACCGTGACGCCGGCCGCGACGATCGTGACTTGGTCAGCGTCGGAGGCGCGAAGTGTCTTCGAGCCGCCGACGGGGAACGTCTCATCGGAGCTGTAGAGGACGGGGTAGGCGCCGCGCGTCGTGCGCATGTAGCTGATCCCGGGTCGGTCGGCCATCGCGTCGACGAGGGCGACGGTTGAGGTGGCATCCGACGGGTAGAGAACGGTGCTGCCGTGTACCGAGCTAATCATCGCGAGGTCTTCGAGCGCCATCTGCGACGGGCCGTCCGCGCCGATCTCGACGCCCGCGTGAGAACCGACCAGCCGCAGGTCGACTTGTGAGATGGCGCCCATGCGGATGAAATCGAACGCGCGGGTGAGGAACGCGGCGAAGGTGGAGGAGAAGGTCTTGTGGCCGCGTGCTGCCAGGCCGGTCGCGGCAGCGATCATCTGCTGCTCCGCGATGAACATCTCGAAGAAGCGCTCGGGCCGGGCGTGGGCCAGCTGATCGGCATGCGTCGAGTTACTGACCTCGGCATCCAGTCCGATGACCAGCGGGTCGCGTCCAGCTAGAGCAGCAAGTGCGTCACCGTAGGCTTTGCGGGTTGCGACCTTGTCGCCAAGCGAGTAGCGCGGCGCGGGACTGTCCTCCGCGTCAAAGCGGTGAGGCTGCGCCGGCTCGGGTATGCGGCCGCGCACGTGAACATCGCGAATGCCCCCGAGTTCGGTGATCGCCTCTTCGGCCATATCTTGGGGCAACGGCTTGCCGTGCCAGTCGGGACTGTCGGCGATCTTCGAGTACCCGAAGCCCTTGATCGTCTTGGCGAGAATGACAATCGGCTTGCCGTCGGAGGCACTCTCCGCTATGGCGAGTGCTGCGTCGACGGCTCGTAGGTCATGACCGTCGACGACGATCGCAGTGGCTCCGAACGCCTCGGCCCGACGCGCGTAGGCGTCGAGGTCCCAGCCGAGGTCGGTCTCGCCGCGCTGCCCCAGGCGGTTCACGTCGACGATCGCGACGAGGTTGTCGAGCTGGTAGTGCGAAGCCTTGTCGAACGCCTCCCAGATCGAGCCCTCCGCCATCTCGCTGTCGCCGCAGAGCACCCAAGTGCGATAGGGGAGCTGGTCCAGATATTTGCCGGCAAGGGCGACTCCGACCCCGTCCGGCAGGCCCTGACCCAGGGAGCCGGTTGCGACATCTACCCACGGCAGGACCGGAGTGGGGTGACCTTGCAGCCGCTTCCCGAATCGGCGGTACTCGTTGATGAGCTCGTCATCACCAATCACACCGACCGCTTTGAACACTGAGTAGAGGAGCGGCGACGCGTGTCCCTTGGAGAAGATCAGGTGGTCGTTCGCCGGATTGTCCGGCTCGGACCAGTCGTAGCGGAGGTGCCGCGAGATCAGCACGGCCAGTACGTCTGCGGCTGACATGCTTGAGGAAGGGTGGCCGGAACCGGCAGAGGTGCTGGACCGGATGGAGTCGATCCGAAGCTGGGCGGCAAGTTCCTTGAGTTGCTCCAGGTCCGAATCGGCGGTGATCTCAATGCGAGGCATGTCGTGTTCTCCTTGCTCTTGCGGTCGCGGCGCGTCTCGGTGACTGCCGCGAGCAGGTCTCTCTAGCCTCATACCCGGTATTGGGCTTCACTAGATTCGGGGCTCCCGCGAGGCGCGATGGCGGCAACGTTGGTCTCGCGGGTGCTGGCGACCGTGTAGGTCGCCCTGGCAGATGAGCGCAATGGTCGCGCTGTATGGCGCGACCTTGGGATCACCGGATTGCTGATCAGCTTGCCGGTGGGGCGGTCGGGGTGGCGGCACTGATCGGTGGAGGCCAGCCGATGGTTGAGCTCGGTCTTCCAGCCGCGACTGATCTGCCTCGGGGTAAGTGGGGTTGGGATAGTGGCGTCCTTCGGCAGGGAGGACGCTCCAGATGCCATGTAGGTGCCCCGCTGAGGTTCGTTGCCAGGTTGTTGAGCTGGCGTGTGCTGGGACGAGGGTCAAGCAGGTCGCGGACTTGCGGACCTCATCGTCTAGAGCCACGCACTACTCATCTAGGCGCTTTCGCGGTCGAGCTCGGCCACGAGCGCGTCAAGGCCGATGAGCTCGATGCGTGTATCGGCAGCCGCGGCCGTGGTCAGAGCGTCGCTGAAGCCGGAGCGGGAGAACAGCAGGATGCGGGGGCCTTCGGCGGGAGGCCTGAGTCCTCCGGCTTGCTCAAGCGCGGGGATCTTGAAGTCACGCAAGTCATCAAGCACCGATTTAGGCATTGGTGCGGAGGTCCATTTGCACTCCCCGGCGATTTGGAGTTGCTTGTGCCGAGCACCCACCACATCTACCTCTTCACTGATGCGGGTGCGAGCGCGTCGTTGGGCGTTGAGAGCTGGTCCCCACCAGCCGCCGACCGTCGGCGCGAGCGCGCCGTGCGCTCGCCTGGCGTAGCGCCGACAGAGATCCTCAAATGCCGGGGCTACGAACTCCGCTAGGTGCGGTTCAATCAACGCGTCCCAGAGGTCGTCCGGAGCCAGTCCTTCCTGCAGATCCTCCTGGTTGTCGAGTACGAACTGAAACCAGAAGCGAATGAAGCCGTCGGTGACGCGATGCAGGTTTGCTCTGGAGCTCTCCGTTGCGCCGACCGGCCGGGTACTGGAGATGAGCCGTGCCTCACGTAGCTTGGCGAGATAGGGAGCGAGTGTGGAACTACCTATCTGCAGTTGCTCTGCCAGCTTGCCAGCCGAGGTTGGTTTGGTCAGGGCTTTCAGCAGCGAGAAATAGGTTGAGGGACTGCGCAGCTCTTGTTCGAGCACTGCACGCGGGTCGTTGAACAGGGTCCCTCGCCGGTTGAGCACGTGTTGGCAGACCGCCTCGCGTATCGGCCCGTGCCCCAACTCGGAGAGGTAACGGGCCATCCCGCCGGCTATCGCGGAGCGGACAATGCGTTGCTGCGGGCTGTCGGCGGGGTCGGTCATCGCTTTGCTCTCGGCGAACTCCAGCGGCCAGACGTCGAACCGTTGCAGGCGGCCGTGTAAGGGCTGGTCGGCCTGTAAGAGCCCTTCCATCTGCCCGATGAGCGAGCCGCACAGCACCAGCTTGGTCTGAGATCTGTCGCGGTGCTCTTCCATGACAGCTTGGATTTCGGTGAGGACCCCGTTCTTGGCTTTGCCTTCGGGCAGCAGAAACGGGAACTCGTCGATGACTGCCAGCAGTTTCTGATCCCGGCCGATGGTGTACAGGGTCTGAAGCAGATCGGCGACGCTGATGAGCGCTGGCCGCATGCCCAGCGATCTCTCAAGGGTTTTCGCGAATCGTCGCATCTGCTGGGTGAGCAGCAGCGTGTCAGCGACAAGGATGACGCTTGGCTTGCCATCTGCAAAGCGTCTGAGTAGCCAGGATTTGCCGACGCGCCGACGGCCGACTAGCGCCATCGCATCACGCGTCGGGTCCTCCCACCAATCCTCCAGTCGCTCAAGGTCGGCGACCCGATTGCGGAATCTGCTGCGCGGCTCCCATACATACGGTTTCATAACATAATTAAGATTAGCGTATTTTACATTATCTTATTTGACCGTCGGGTCCGATGAGATTGGCTCTTCCACTTGCAGATTAGGATAATGTAACTTATCCTAATCTGCATTATCTAAAGGTCCACGCCGAACGCAGCGGCGCTCGATCTGCGAGCGCTCTTGACAAGCGTGGTTATTGTGCATAACCTGAAAGTTATTGCTCGTAACCATGACGCAGGAGGCGATGATGGCGGGAACAACGATGAACAACCGGGCAGGCCTCACCGAGTACGTGGATGTCGATGGCGGTCGCATTGCCTACGAAGTGGTTGGGGATGGGCCGCTGGTGGTGCTGTCCCACGGGATTGCCGACACCCGCGCTACCTATCGCTTGCTCGCGCCGCTGATCGCCGCTGCCGGCTACCGGGTTGCCAGTGTTGACCTGCGGGGGCATGGTGAGTCCAGCGTCGGCTGGAGCGCCTACGATCGCGCAGATACCGCCGGCGACCTGATGGGGGTCATTCACAAGCTCGGCGGGCCGGCGGTGATCGTGGGCCAATCGTTCTCGGGCGGATCCGCGACGATCGCGGCCGCCTCGAACCCCGACCTGGTGCGCGCGATCGTCGAGGTTGACCCAGCCACCCGTCCTCCGAAGATCAGCTTGGGCGCGCTGCTGCGGAGCCCCCGCCATCGTCGAGCCACGGTCCTTTTGGGCGAATGGCTCCTGACTGGCCGTTCGAAGACCTGGTCGAAGTACCTGAACCTCGCATACCCGGGGCGCAAGCCAGCTGACTGGGATACGTGGCTGGCTGCGCTGGCGAAGAACCTGCGGGAGCCCGGTCGCATGAGGGCAGCCCAGCAGATGGCTAGGTCGAAGCAGGTCGACGCTGCCGCGCAGCTGGCCAACGTCCGGTGTCCTGCACTGGTCATCATGGGCCGCAAGGATCCGGATTGGCCGGACCCCGAGGCCGAGGCGGCCGCGATCGTCGGCTTGCTCCCGGCCGGGCTAGGCCGCTACGCGATGATCGATGACGCGGGTCACTACCCCCACGCGCAATACCCGCAGCAAGTCGCCGATGTCATCCTGGACTTCCTTGCCGAACGTACGCATGCCTAGGGCAGGCCTGAACACCGCCGATGTCGTGGCCGCCGCTGCGGAGCTCGCCGACGAGGCCGGCATCGGCTCGGTCAGCCTCGCTGCCGTCGCCGGACGACTGGGCGTCAAGGCGCCGGCGCTGTACAAGCACGTCGATGGCATCGGTGACCTGCAGCGCCGTGTCGCCACCCTGGCCATGACCGAGTTCGGCGACGCCCTGCGCGACGCCCTTCAGGGCAAATCAAGGGCCGCTGCGATCGCCGCGCTGTTCACGACATACCAGTCCTACATCGCCGAGCACGCGGGCCGTTTCAACGCCATCACGGGCATGCAGTTCGACGGACCAGAGGACCCGTTCCTCGCCGCCGCAACCCAGGTGATCCACTCAACCCGCGCCGTCTTGTCCGGTTACGATATCCAACCCCAAGAGCTCGACCACGCCATCCGCATGCTGCGCTGCTTGACCCACGGCTACGCAACGCTCCAAGCCGCCAACGCCTTTCAGTGGAGCAACGACCCCAACGCAAGCGTCGCCTGGATGATCCGCTTCGTCGACGCCGGGCTGACCGCGCTCGGACACAACGCCCAATAACTGCTCGACTCCGAGCCCCGGCGTTGACCGGGATCTCGGATCATCGCGCCGGCACGAGGTTGTGTGGTCAGGCTCCGGCCGTCAACGGGAGTGACGCAACGCTTCGAGTCCAGCTTCAATGAACTCAACACCGGCGGCGATCGCGTCGACGTCGTCCAAGCTGGTGGGATCGTCGGAGAGCTCAAGCATCACGGCGCCGGTCGCGGAGGCGGCTACTCGCGCGCGAGCGTCGTGCTCGTCGACGCCGAGATCGTCGGCGAGCGCCCGCTTGGTTGCGGCAACGATCCGGGCGATGCGGGTGGCGCGCAGCGCGCGTAGGTCGGGGTTGGCCGCGAACATCCGGCGGCTGAGCGCGCGCACGCCATCCGGGTCTGTCGCAGCTGCGCGAGCCCGCAGCCAGTCGCCGATCACGTGAACCGGCGATTCTCCCGCGCTCCGGTTGCCGAGGGCTTTGACGAGCTCGTCGGACCGGTCGTTGGTCCGGCTGAGGGCGATGTCGAGCTTCGTCGGGAAATACAGCGCGACCGTGCGTGGCGCTACTTCCGCTTCGCGCGCAATCTCGGCGACGGTGGTCGCGTCGAAGCCCTGATCGGCGAACAGCCTGAATGCCGCCTTGATGATCGCCGTACGGCGCCGGGCCTTGCTGCGTTCTCTGAGGCCAACACCCTCCATCCACCCAACCGTACACCTCACCGCAAGTTTACAGTCAACTGCATGTTTATGTTAGGCTGCACGTATGCGTTCAGTTGATTTCTCAGCTAGATCAGTCGTGAAGCGGCCTTGCTGCGGTCGTGAGCGTTGGGAGGCTTCCCGCCGATGAGCGCGTTCCTGCGGCGTCTCGGGGTGGTCGTTGCCAAGCATCGCCTGGCGGTCATTGGCGCCTGGCTCGTGATCCTCGCCGGCGTCGTCGTGCTCGCTACTTCCGGCGGCGGCCAGACGATCGACAACTTCACTGTGCCGGGGACGCAATCGGAGCAGGCAGCAACGTTGCTCCAGCACCGCATCCCCGCATTCGGCGGCGCTCAGACACAGGTCATCTTCGCTGCCGGCAACGGCAGTCAGATCAACAGCAGTCGCGACCGCAAGCTGGTCGAGGAGACCATCACGAAGCTGCGCGCGGTTCCGCAGGTAAGCGTGGTGAGTGACCCGTTCCAAACCGGCCTCGTCTCGCCGAACCGCAGCGCCGCCATCAGTCAAGTTCAGTACACGGCCACCCAGGCGAACGTGAAGACCACGAGCACGGACGACCTGAACTCGGCGGTCGCTGTCGCTCGCGCCCACGGCCTCGATGTTCAGTTCTCCGGCACGGTCTACCCCGGCTCCCGTTTCAAGCTATCGGAGGTGCCGGAAGCCATCGGCTTGCTGATCGGGCTCGCGATCCTGCTGATCACCTTCGGCGCGGTGATCGCCGCCGGGCTCCCGGTCATCACCGCGCTGATTGGCGTTGGCGTTGGCCTCATGGCTGTCATCGCCGTCGCCGCGAGCGTCCAGGTCACCAGCACCGCCACCGCGCTGGCGATCATGCTCGGGCTTGCCTGCGGGATTGACTACTCGCTGTTTATCTCGACCAAGCATCGCAGCAACCTGCTCGCTGGGGCATCGGTTGAGGACTCAATCGCTGAGGCGCTCTCAAGCTCCGGCGAGGCAGTCGTATTCGCTGCCATCACCGTGATCCTTGCGCTCTGCGGCCTCTCCGTCGTCGGCATCCCCTTCCTCACGGTCACTGGGCTGTGCGCCGCCGGTGGCGTGCTGATCGCGATGCTTGCTGCTCTCACCCTGCTCCCGGCGCTTCTGTCACTGGCGGGCCACGGCGTTCTGCGGTTCATTAGTCCACGTGCCCGGCGCAGTGCGCAGCGCAGCGCCGATCATCCGCACACCACCATGGGCGCACGCTGGGCACGGCTGGTAACGCGGCGGCCGCGCTCCTTGCTTCTCGCCGGCGTCGTGTTGATGCTTGTGATCGCCGTACCGGCGCTCAGTCTGCGTCTCGGCTTGCCCGTCGGGAACAGCCAGCCGCGATCCAGCACCGCCCACAAGGCGTACGCCCTCACCAGCAAGAACTTCGGCGCGGGGTTCAACGGTCCGCTCCTGATCGCGGCCGACCTCACGCACGCGCACACGCCGCAAGCGGCGGATCAAGTAGTCGGCGACCTTCAGCATGAACCTGACGTCGTGGTCGCCAAAGCGGTTCTCGTCCACGACAGCACGGGCGTCATCGAGGTCATCCCGCGTACCGCGCCTGACGCGACCGGGACCTCGAACCTCGTCAACACGATCCGCAAGCAAGAACCGGCGATCCAGCGCGACACCGGCGTCCGGATGCTTGTCGGCGGGCAGACCGCGCTGAACATCGATACCTCCGCGAAGCTCTCCTCGGCGCTGCCGATCTTCATGGTTGTCGTGGTCGTCCTCGCGTTCGTTCTCCTCAGCGTCGCGTTTCGCACCGTCATGGTCCCGCTCACCGCAATGCTCGGATTCCTGCTCTCCGCGTTTGCCGCCTTCGGCGCCGAAGTCGCGGTGTTCCAGTGGGGGTGGGCGAGCAGGCTTATCGGCATCAGCCCCGCGGAAACCGTCTGCTTCGTTCCCATAGTCCTGCTCGCCATCATCTTCGGCCTCTCCAGCGACTACGAGGTCTTCGTCGTCTCCCGCATCAGAGACGAGCACAATCTGGAGCGCGGCGATGTTCGAGCCGTCCGCGAAGGAACCGGGGTCAGCGTCCGTGTCGTATCAGCTGCCGCGACGATCATGTTCTTCGTCTTCGTCTCATTCCTTCTCGCGAAAAACATCACCATCCAGGCGATCGGCTTCGGGATGGCGATCGGCGTGCTTCTCGACGCCTTCGTCGTCCGGCTGACGCTCGTGCCCGCCGTCATGACGCTCCTCGGGTCAAGGTTCTGGCGGCCCACAGCACGCGCCAAGCAGCTGGCAGGCGCCGCGCATTCGCAACAGCAGGAAGCTGCCAGCGACTAACCGACCTCCCGATAGCAACGCTGGGATTTCGTTTCTTCAGGTTTCAGCTTTGGTTATGCCTCGGAAGGCGCGACGCGATCGGATGTTCCCAAGGCGGCGCCTAGCTTCGTCTCGCCGGCATCTGGATGATCAAGTAAGGACGCGACGGGCGAGCCGACGTTCCTCGCGTGGAGGGCGCTTCAAAGTCTGCACGTAGATCCTGAACTGCAGGCCTTGCCTCTAGCACAACTGCGTCACTGAACCGATCCAACACCACCGTTACAGCCAGCCCCACCGTTGCAGCTGACGGTGAAACTGTCGATTCCAACAATTGTCGGCATGACCGGCTGTGGTCGACGAACGGGTGGAGTGGTTGCCGACTGCTGCGGAAGCGGCGATTGCGGGTGCTGCTCGCGCGCCGTGTCCGGGCGGAGCTGGCGGGACTAACAGCGGTCTGAGACCGTACGCGTAAGTGCCGACGCGAAAACTTTACAGCTTATATTGACGGTAATGAGACAAGTCAATCCGAAAGTCGCGAGACAAGTCAATCCGAAAGTCGCTACCGCAGCTGGCATCGCGTTGCTCGCACTGGCTGGCTGCGGCAGCCAGGGCCACGCGCGAGTCGCCACGCGCAAGACGGGCAATGCGGACACCGCGCGCAGCAGCAACCCAACTCCTGCTGCGAAGATCAGCGTCACCAGGGTGAAGCTGACGACGTCGAACGTGCTGCCAGCAGTCGATGGCCGGCCTGGCGCGGAGGCGCGGATGCCTGCTGGTTTTGAGCTCCTGTCTGAGCGGCAGGCGAACGTTTCGGTGAAGCTGGCGGCGGCCGTAAAGGACGGCTGCATCACGATCATCACGTTGCAAGATGGCGGGATGTTGCCGGTCAGGTCACTCCCCGCCGCGCTGAAGGAGCTGCAGGGTGCCGACCCCGCCGGTGTCGCCGGGCCGCTGCCGGTATGGGAGCGGACGGCCGGAGCAGCCTACATCGGTGCGAGTAGGCCATCCTCGGCAGACACGGTTGTGGCCGCGGTCCGAGCCGCAGGTGCCGACTCCTACGATGTCTTCGCCGCAAGCGCCGAAGCGATCGCGGGGACGGCGGCGACGGCCGCCGCACAGAGGGATCTGTACACCACCGCGGGGAGTGCCGCCGCGAAACGCTGCTACGAGCAAACTGGCGAGCGCCAGCAGCTCAAAGCCGTACTCATGCGGCTGCTACGCAGCGCCCGCTTGGACAAAGCTGGTTGACGAAGCGCCGCCAGATGCCCGACGCCATCGGGCGTCTGGCGTGGAGCCATCATCGGCCTGCGAACCGCCCGCCGTCACCACAGATGGCGAGACCGGGAATCGGACCCGGGACACCACGATTTTCAGTCGTGTGCTCTACCAACTGAGCTATCTCGCCAAGGCTGTAGGCGATCGTAGCGGGTTGCGGGCCAACATGGAGCCGAGCGGACGGGCGCTGAGGCTGGCGTCTGCGCGCGACCTGCTCGAGCCCGCAGCGGCTGGACGGTGAAACGCCGCGCCGTCCGAGTTGGGTGAGCGCGGTTGGTGGGGCTGGATGCTTGCTTGTGCCTGAACCCAGCCCGGGCGCCAGCGGGCAGCCAAGCAGGCTGCCCGCAAGCTGGTCCGAGACTCAGCTCAGCGCAGTACCTGCACGTTCGCCGCCGCCGGGCCCTTGGGGCCCTGCTCGGCGTCGTAGCTGACCTTCGCGCCCTCAGCCAGGGACTTGTAGCCCTGGCCCTGGATGGCGGAGTGATGGACGAAAAGGTCCTTACCCGGCTCGTCGGGGGTGATGAAGCCGAAGCCCTTGTCGTCGCTGAACCACTTGACAGTTCCTGTAGCCATACGGATATTCCTCTAAATTGCGTGCACCACGAAACGCGGAGGAAACTCAGGAGCAACGACTGCGAAAACGCTGGGCACTGCGGTTGTAGCTGAGCGGGCGCCCAGCCATCACGATTGTAGCCGAACGTGGGTCGGATCTGGCGCTTACAGGTGGATGCGCTCGCCCATGATCACGGTGCGCTTGTCCGGCAGCTTGAAGTACTGGGCTTGGCTCGAGGCGTTGTGAACCATCACCAGGAACAGCTTCTTGCGCCACCTGTTCATGCTCGATGCGTTCTTCGTCGGGACGATCGTCGTCCCTGAGAGGAAATAGGAGATCTCGTGGACATCGATCCTCTTCTCGCCGAGCAGGCCACGTTGCGCCGCGAGGTTCAGTGCGGCAGGCACATCGGTCGTGTCATGGAAGCCGAACCTGACGCGGAGCATCGTGATCCCGTTGGTCGGGAGGCCGAGGTTTTCACTGCTGAGCCGATCCGCCGCGGCGACGTGCGGGATTCGCTCGCTGTGAATCACGACGATGAGCACTCGCTCGTGCAGGACGTGGTTCTGCCCGACATTCGTGCGCAGCGCCAGCGGCACACTGGTCGGGTGTGCACTTAAGAACGCGGCCGTGCCGGGCACGCGCTGCAGCTCGATCGCATGCCCGTCGACAGCACTGACGAAGTCACGCAAGCTGCCTGCCGCCTTGGCCCTGTTGGCGATGACGATGCGCTGTCCCTTGCGCCAGGTCATCATCACGACAAAGATCACTAGCGCGATCGTCAGCGGCAGCCAGCCACCGTGGACGACCTTCGTCAGGTTGGCCGCGAAGAACGTGACCTCGGTCGTCAGAAACACCACTGCTCCGAGCGCGATCAACCATCTGGACTTATGCCAGAGCAGGCGTGCCACGGCGAGGAACAGGACGGTGTTGAGAATGAACGTGCCGGTGACCGCGACGCCGTAGGCCGATGCCAGCGCAACGGAGGAGCCGAAGCCAATGACGATCGCGAGCACGACCACGAACAGCATCGTGTTGACCGCCGGCACATAGATCTGCCCGACCTCGCGATCCGAGGTCTGGCGGATCGACAGCCAGGGGAGGAAGCCAAGCTGCACGGCCTGGCGAGTGACGCTGAACGCGCCCGAGATAACCGCCTGCGATGCGATGATCGTCGCCGCTGTCGCCAGCACCACCATCGGGATCCGTGCCCACCCGGGGAGCAGCAGGAAGAAGGGATTGGTGATCGACGCATGGGAGCGGAGGATCAGCGACCCCTGCGCCAGGTAGTCCAGCGTGAGCGCGGGAAACACGAGCAGGAACCAGGCACGCCGAATCGGAGTACGACCGAACTGCCCCATGTCCGCGTATAACGCCTCCGCGCCGGTGACGGCGAGTACCACCGAGGCAAGCGCGACGAACGCCAGGCTCCAGTGGTCGATGCAGAACTGCGCCGCGTAGGTCGGCGAGAGCGCTTTGATGATCGCCGGGTGCTCCGCGACTTCGATCGCCCCGGTCAGCGCCAGCACACCGAACCAGAGCGCCATCACTGGACCGAAGAAGTCGCCGATCCGGCTCGTGCCGTAGTGCTGGATCGCGAACACCAGCGCCAGCACGACCACGGCGATCGGCACGACCAGCGAACCGATGCTCGGCGACGCGACCTTCAGCCCGGAGACCGCGGAGAGCACCGAGATCGCCGGCGTAACCGCGCCGTCCCCGTAGAACAGCGAGGCACCGAACATCCCGAGTGTCACCAATACGACCTTCACTGTCCGGCGCTTCAGCTTCGCGCCGTCCAGCAACGCGGTCAGCGCCATGATCCCGCCTTCACCGCCGTTATCCGCGCGCATGATGAAGCTCACGTACTTAATCGAGACGATCAGCGTGATCGCCCAGAACACGAGCGAGATCACGCCGTAGACCGAGCCTTGGGTGACGTGAACGGCGTGGTTGTCGACGGTGAACACAGCCTGCAGCGCATACAGCGGGCTCGTGCCGATGTCACCGAACACGACGCCCAACGCGCCGAGCGTCAGCGCCAGTATCCCCGCCGTTGCCTCGGCGCTCCGATGACCACTCGGCGGAGTTCCGGCCTGCGAGGACGCTGAAAGTCGACCTGCCGCCATGGCTTCACCCTAGCGGCGAAGCGCCGCCTCTAGCCATCGCGGCGCGGCCGGCCGAGGGACCGCGAGTCTCGGGACGGGCGACGCGCGGCAGACCGTTCTCACGACGATCCGCCTTCGAGCTCACGCCGCAAGAGCTCGGCGAGCGCATGCAGGTCCGGCTGTCCGGCGTTAGGCGCCTGAAGCCCCGTCTCGATCTGCCGGGCAAGCTCCGTGCCTCGGCTAAAGCCGAAGGTTCCAACAGTGCCCGCGAGCTGGTGGGCAGCGCTGGCGGCCGCCGTGCGCATCTCCACGGTGGCGCCGGGTTGTGTCCCGCGTTCGATTGTCTCGAGCCGTGCCAGCACGACGTCACGATGCCGCGTCCAGATCGCGCTTAGGGCGCCGGCCGGAATGCCGGAAGAGCTCATGGAAGTCCAGGGCCGATCAGCGCTGCCAGCTGATCGGACAGTGCTGCCAGCTGGAAGGGCTTGGCGATGACACCGGCCACCGCCAAGCCGCTGAGTCGTTCGCGGTCCTCTGGACGATCGGCAGCGGTGAGCATGACCACCGGGATCCCCCGCGTGCCTGGGGACGCGGCAAGACGCTCCGCGACGACGATCCCGTCAAGCCCCGGCATCATCACGTCTAGGAGGATGACATCAGGCATCTCCGTGCCCGCGAGCGCGAGACCTTCTTCGCCGGATGGCGCCGTCAACACCTTCCAGCCGTCGATCGGGCTCAGCGCAAGCGACACAGCTTCGCGGATCAGGCTCGAATCATCCACGGCCAAGACCAAACGCTGGCGAGACGGGGCAGGAGCTTCGCTCTGAACCGACATATAACCAAAGTCTATTAGCTATAGCGGAGAATACGGGATGGGTTCGACATCTGTGTCTAGACTCAGACGGCAGGTTATGCATGAACTCATAGATCGGGGGGCGGCGGGGCCGATACGACGTATCGCATTCGCCAGTGCCTTGATCGTTGTACTCGTTGCCGCGACCATTTTCGTTGTGGTGTTTCGCTTTGACGGCAGCACGAGCAAATACGACCGTGCGTTGAAGGCCGAGTCCTTGGCGTTTACCACGAGCAACGCTCGGAGCGGGCAGTACGACATCCTCAATGCGGATCGGCTCTACGCTGCCAATCCCGATGCCGCAAACAGGTTGGCCCTTACTGGGTTCAGCGGCACCCTGACCGATCAGCTGCAGGAGATCGATCGCGACTCCTACACAGCGGCTCAACGCGCGGCTGCGCGTGCTGTAATCGCCGCCGCGGTGCCGGTCACCGATGCCATCCGCTCCCTTGGAAACGCATCCGATGCGGCGGCCAGGGCTGCCGCATCGTCGCGGCTGCACACAGCGCTTGGCGAACTTGACGTTCGTTTCGACGCGGTTGCGGCGGCCGACCGTCAGCCGGCTGAAGCCACACTGCACGCGACCGAGCGCAATGCCAAATCGACGCGCATCATCTGCATCGTGATCGGCGGGCTTGCGATCCTGTTGGTGTTCGCTCTCACCTTGTACGTCGTGCGCCTCGTGCAGAACCTGTTCGGGCAGATCCAAGTGACATCTGGGGAGCTCGATGGAACGACCAGGGAGTTGCGCGCCGCTTCGGAGGCGGCGACGACGGCGACGACGCAGCAGTTAGCCGCGATCTCCGAGGTGGCGGCGACGCTGGAGGAGATGAGCGCAAGTTCTGCGGCGATCGCTGAGAACGCCCATACGACCGCTGCTTCAGCGCTCGAGACCGGCGAGCGTAGCCAGCAGATCGGTCAGATGCTCGGACTTGTCAACGGCATCGCCGAGCAGACGAATCTGCTGGCCCTCAATGCCGCGATCGAAGCCGCCCGGGCGGGAGATGCTGGACGGGGATTCGCGGTGGTGGCGAGCGAGATCCGCAAGTTAGCCGATCGCACCATGCGTTTCACGGAAGCAATCCGCCAGCTCGCCGTGGGCATCCAGGAGAAGAGCAACTCCACGATTCTCGCCACTGAGAACAGCATGGCTGCGACCGACGACCAGAAGGAGGCTTCGGAGCAGGCTGCCACCGCGATGGTGAAGATCCAGTCAGCGGCGGAGCAGCTCGCCGAGCAGCAGCAACAACGGGCGGATACCGCTGCACATGTCGAGGAGCTGGTGCAGGCACTTGAGCGCATCCTCGCCCACTACGGAGAGGAAGGCTCGACGAATGGCGCCAGCTCCGCAGACGGCCGAGGCTCCTCGAAGCCCGCGCTATCCGCCGGTCGTTGAGGATCGTGCGACTTGTACCTTCAGATTCGACTTAACGCCGGCCGTTACGCGCTCAGCCTTGAGTACGTAACCGAAGTGGTTACGTACAGCGAGGTGACCCCCGTCCCGGGGTCCCCGGTGGCCGTGCTCGGCCTGTGCAGTCTGCGTGGAGAGATCCTGCCTGTCCTCGATCTGGGCCGGCTGTTGGTGATCGGCGGAGCTGCGATGCCACGCCGCCTTGTAATCGTGGGCGACGGCGGGCGACGGGCGGCGTTGGCCGTCGAGGACGTGATCGACTTCGGCCCGCTGCCGGAAGCGACGGAAGCCGTCGACTCTCCTCTGCTCCGCGGCGGCGTGATCATCGAGCGTGCGCTGATCAGCGTGATCGATGTGCCGGCTGTACTCAGATCGGCCGATAGCTCAATGGTCTCGGAGCCCGCATGAGCGCGGTTCCCACTGCACTCGTGAATATCTTCCGCGAAGAGGCGCGCGAGCGTCTCGCGGAGATCACCGAGTGTCTGCTCGCCGTGGAAGCCGGCAACCCGCCGGCCGACGCAGTTGACCTCCTCTTCCGGCAGGCCCATTCGCTGAAGGGCGGCGCGAGCATGGTCGGCTTTGCGAAGGTCAGCACGATTGCTCATGCAATCGAGGACGCGCTGGAGCCGGCGCGAACGCAGGGCGCTCTGGCGCCCGAACTCGTCGGAGCGCTCCTCAGCGTCACGGACGAGCTTCGTCGTGCGGTGGATGGGGAGCCGGCGGGGGCTCCCGATCAAGCCATCGCCCCCATCAGATCGAATGGACCGGCCGCGGCGCTTCCATCCGGTGCGGAGATGTCAACCCTGCCCGGCTCCCGCTCCGGTAACTCCGTGCGGCTGGCCACGGAGAAGGTCGACCGATTGCTGGACAGCGTTGGTGAAGCGGTCGTCCAGCGCCGGCGCGTCGAACATCTGATCGGCGCGCAGGCGATTGACGCGGATGAGCTCCTGAAGGAGGAGATCGATCGCGAGGAAGGCCTGCTCAGCGAGCTCCAGGATGCTGCCCTGGAGATGCGGATGCTTCCGTTCAGTTCGATTACCGGCCGCTTCCCGCGGGCGGTGCGCGACCTTGCGCTGGCCGAGGGCAAAACGATCGAGCTTCGCCTCAGCGGCGTCGAGACCCAGATTGACCGGGTGCTTCTTGACGGACTGGTCGATCCCATCACACACCTTCTGCGCAATGCCATCGGGCACGGGATCGAGTCCCCCGAAATCCGCGAGCATGCCGGAAAACCGCGCCGTGCGCAGCTCATTCTGCACGCGGAATCCCGTGGCGACCAGGTAGCGATCGAGGTGAGGGACGACGGCCGCGGGGTGTCCTCGGAGCTGGCCGAGGAGGCTGCGCGACGGGGCTCGCTCACTGACGTCCTAGCCGAGGCGGGCTTCTCCACCGCCGGACAGGTCACCGAGCTCGCTGGCCGCGGTGTCGGCTTGGACGCGGTCAAGCGCCAGATCGAGTCGCTCAGCGGGCGGCTCGAGATCGACAGCGCACCCGGTCAGGGGATGCAGGCGACACTGTTGCTTCCGGTGACGCTCGCACGGTTCAATGTGCTGATCGTTGAGCGCGGACGGCAGCGCTTCGGAATCCCGGTGACCAGTGTTGCGGAGGTCGTTGCCGTCGACCCTGCCTCGACCCTGGAGGAGCAGCCGCGCATCGACGTCCGTGGCGAATCCGTGCGTCTCAGCGACCTCGCCCGCGTCCTCGATGCTGAGCCCACCGAGCTGGTTCAGGCGCCTCCAGCGCTCGTGATGGGCGACACCCGCAACCGGGTGGCCATCGCCTGCGACCGAGTGTTCGGCGAAGAGGAGGTGGTGGTCAAGCCGCTGGGAGCGACGCTGGTCGGCGCTCCCCGGTATCTCGGTGCCGCGATTCTCGGCGACGGCGGCATCCTGCTGATCGTCGACCCCGAGTATCTCGTACGCACTGCCATCCGATCATCGGCCGCTGTCCGCCAGGCTACGGACGCACCGCTGCCAGCTCCGCCGGCGGTACCGCGCGTCCTCGTCGTCGACGATCAGTTCGTCGTGCGTGAGCTCGAGCGCAGCATCCTCGACGCCGCGGGTTATCGCGTTCTCACAGCCTGCCACGGCCGCGAGGCACTTGAGGCGATCACAGGCGACGGAGCCCTTGACCTCGTCGTCACCGACCTGCAGATGCCCGAGCTGGACGGCCTGGGGTTACTCGCTGCGATTCGCGCGGATCCCGCCCACGCGACGCTACCCGTCGTGATCGTCACCTCGCGGGGCAGTGACGAGAACCGTCGGCGTGCGGTCGATTCCGGAGCGAACGCCTACATCCTCAAGGAGGAGTTTGACCAAGAGGTGCTGCTGGAGACGATCCGCCGACTGATCGGTCGCTGAAGGCCTAAGGGCCTTCGACCGGACTACGGTTGCCGCTTGCCGCTCAAGGTTGAGCACATAAGCTCCCCTCGCAGTAAGCGGCAACGGCTCAACCGAAGAACGTGTGCGCGACTAGCAGCGCGACCAGCGTCAGCGCTATGACAAGCTGCCGCACCAGCAGCCACCGCTCGGAATGAGCCTCGCGGGCGCGTTCTGTCGAGAGGTCTGCTGCTGGGGGAAGACTGGGCATCTGATCGTCGGTCATGCTGGCTCTCTGACCACGCCGCGCTTCTCTGTCTTTTCCCAGTGCGCCTCGCCGCCGCGCAGCTCTTTCACGTACGCCGTGGCCGTCACGGCATACAGGAGCGGCCCGTAGCCGATGGTATAGACGAGTGGTGGTACGAGCCACGCTGACCACCGCCAACGTTCGATCCACCTGATCGCCAGAGCGGCAAGCATTGACAACGACAGCCAGGCATAGGCGAATAGCGTCAATGTCTCCCCTAGCTCGGCCGAGGGATGCAACCCACCATCTCGCAGCAGGGAGCTTCCGTTGCTGACGAACGGCCCCGGCAGCACGGCATAGAGCATCACCAGCAGGCTGATCAGGCCTGGGAACATGAGTCCTTCGCGCCAGCACGTGCGCGCGGTCGACTGGTCGATCGAGAGGCCGGAGAGGGCGATGAACACGTAGGCGAAGACGTTGATCGCCCACAAGCTGTGAAAGACATGTTCGGCGAAGACGCGGTCGATGAGGAACAGTGCGATCAATCCAGTCGAAGTGCAAACGAGTAAGGCCGGCATCAGCAGCGCGGAGAACCAGATCATCGCGAAGCTCAACCTGCCAAGGCCGCGCGCGCGCCAAGGACGCAGCCACACTAACGCGAACATACGAGTGACGCGCACATTGCCGCGTGCCCATCGCACCCGCTGCCTCCACAACGCGCCGACGCTTCGCGGCTCCTCGGCCCAGACGATTGCGTGGGGCTCGAACACGACGCGGCTGCCGGCGAGCTGGATACGGAATGTGGTGACCGTGTCCTCGGCCAGAGTGGTGGTGTCGATCTCGCCGCCGATAGCCTCGAGGCTCTCACGGCGGATGAGCTGGGCCCCGCCCGGGAGGCACGCATGTACGCCGAGAACGTTCTGTGCGCGCCGCGCGGCGGCCTCGGCGGTGATGTACTCGTAGGCGATGAAGCGGTTTATGTAGTTGGCGGGCCGGCTGCCCTCCTTGATGTAGGCGGTGACGCCGCCAACTCCTGGGTCAGTGAGGTGACGGGTCATCCGCCGCAGTGCTCCGGCGGCGAAGATCACGTCGGCGTCGATCACCATGACAGCGTCGTACCAGCCCTCGGAACGTATCCGTCGAAGACCGTGATTGATCGTGTACGCCTTGCCTTCGCCGCCGCGCTCCCGGCGCAGACAGAAGATCAGCCCTGGATACTCGACGGCCTTGCGTTGCACCAGCTCGGGTGTCGCGTCGGTGCTGGCGTCGTCGACGACGTAGATGCGCAATCGCTCGCGCGGGTACTCGAGCAGCGTCAGCTGGTCGAGGGTGTGTGCAATCACCGCTGCCTCGTTCCAGGTCGGCACGACAATCGCCACCCGCGGGTATGGGTCGCCGTCTCCGTCCGAGTGCCGCCGGAAGCAGTGGAATCCGGCCAGACTGTACTGCAAGCAGCCGGTGAGCAGCGGTACTGCACCCATGTACACCAGTACGGCGAGGAAGATGCGCAATTCGGGCACTACAACTCCGGGGCTCAGTCCGCCAGGGGCGAAGAAACGTGCGCCAGCGAGAACGTCGAATGGACATGCATCTCTTGCCGCACGCAGATCACGCTGCCATCAGCTCCGTGGCGCTCTGCTGCAGGCGAGCGATCTCGGCGAAGGGGAGGAAGCGCTCCTGAAAGAATCGCACCATGGCGAGATCCGTGAACGGCAGCATCTCGGTCGGCATCGGCTCGCCGATCGCCTCGGCAACGCACAGCCAGGGCATGTCCGGCCCGCTCGCCACCGTCAGCGCCATCGTGCCGGGGAACCGCGGATTGACCTCCAGCAGCGCAGGCTCGCCGTGAACGTCTTCCTTGACCTGGACGTTGGCGACGCCGGTGAGCCCGATCAGCTCGGCCACCTTGCGACCGATGGTCTCCAGGTGGTGGTTGTGCCGCGTACGGCCGGCGACGGCGATTCCCGAGTCGACCTTCAAGCGCTCCCGCGGGACAACTGCGATCACGCGTCCCTCGCGAGTCGCCAGAACGTCGAGGGAATACTCGGCGCCGGGCAGCAGCTCCTGCACCAGCAGCGATCCGCCGCGTGCCAGCCGCTCGAGTTCCTCGATCCGATCGACCCGCTGGATGCCGCGTGAGCCACTCCCGACGCGTGGCTTGACGATCGCCGGAAGCGGTACAGCCGCCGGATCGAAGGAAGCGTCGACGAGCACAGTGATGGGAACTCGCATCTGGTCATGGCAGCGAGCATTGAAAGTCCACTTGTCCAGGCATGTCCTGAGCGCTTGCAACGGCGCCAACACGAGTTGGACGCCGGCCTGCTCGAACTGCGCCCGGCGTTCGGCCAGCGGGATCAGTTCACTGCCGACCGTCGGAATCAGGACTTCGATCGAATCTCTGATGCACCGGGCCAGGACGGCCTCGGCGAAGTGGTTCTGATCTCCGCGCGGAAGGATCAGCCTCCGGTCGGCTGGGACCAGGTAGAGACCGGCGGCGTACGGATCGATATCGCCTGCGAACAGAATGATTGGTCGCTGCGCCAGCGATTGGAGCAGGCAGACCCCAGCGGGGCCACCGCTGCCCGTGATCAGAATGCGCGGGCGCGAAGTCGGGAGCTCAGGCGACATGTGCCTCGACCGAAACGGCATGAAGCTGGGGAGCAGCCGTGCGATGGATCTGGGGCAGCGCTTCGGTGTCACGCATGACCTCAAGCGGCTCGGCATAGCTCGAGGAGGCAAAGCGGCTCCAGTAACGGGCCGTTGCGCGCAGCATGTCCTCCTGCAGGTAGCGACGGGTCTTGACCTGAGAGCTATAGGCGCCGATCACTTCGATCTTACGGTCGATCCAGTCGTCGATTCCGACGAAGCGGGTGGGATGGAAGTTGACGTCGGTCGAAGGGGCCTGGTAGCAATAGACATGCGGCACGCTGCGTGCGGCCACCCGGGTGGCCTCATGCACGTTGCGGTGGTCCTGGTGTACGTCGTGGCTGCTGTGCGTGTAGACGATCGTTGGGCGGGTCTCGGCGATGACCCGCTCGATCGCTCCGATCACGACTCCGCCATCGCTGACGTCGACACGGGTATCGGCAAGTTCGGCGAGGAACAGGCGTGCCTGCATCAGTGCCGCGGCGCGCTGGGACTCCCGGGCTCGCTCGGCCACGACCCCGCCGTGCTCACCACCGGTGACGGTGAGAACGTTCACGCTGTCACCGAGGGCGCTGTGCCGCACGAGGGTTCCCCCGCAACCGATCTCAACATCGTCGGGATGGGCTCCGATCGCGAGCACCACCTGGCGCTGCTTGGACTTCCGATCGCGCGCGACGGCGATCAGGGTGAGGACACTTTCCGTCAGTGCCGGCCCATCTACCGGCTTGGTGAGGAAATCGTCGGCGCCGGAACGCAAGGCTCCAACTGCGGTGTCGAGGTTCGCGCTGACGGTCAGGATGAGCGTGCTGGCGAGTGGGCAGACGCGCTTCGACTCGCGGGCAAGCTCGATGCCGCTGCGGCCGGGAAGGTTGACATCGGCGATGACCAGATCCCAGTCCTCGGTGTTGAGTGCGTCGAGCGCCTGCTCTGCGCTGGTCACCCACCTGATGGCGGCAAGCGGACCGATGATCTCCATCGCCACGGCGGCGAACAGCTCATCGTCTTCCACAAACAGAACCTGCGCTGGAGGGCCGGCTGAGCCTAAGTAGGGTATGCCCATTATTAAACCTTTACATATAGCGCTCACACCTAAACGCAAAACACACTGAATACAGGGTAGTCGACTGAAATCCACCACAGCTTGTCCACTCGGGAGCACCCATGCGGTAACTCCACTCCGACGCCCAGGGACGGGTGCCGGTCAACGCTCGCGTAAGCGTGTGTCGAGCGCCGAGCGCAAACCGTCGCCAAGCAGGTTGAAAGCGATCACCGTGATCATGATCAGTACCCCGGCGGGATAGACCTCCCACCAGTAGCCGTCCAGCAGATGGTTGACGCCCGCGGAGAGCGTGGCGCCCCAGCTTGCCGCCGGCGGCGCGAGGCCGAAGCCGAGGAACGAGAGGGTCGCGAGCAGGATGATCGCGTCGGCGACCTGGAAGGTGGCGTTCACGACGATGGTGCCGATCGCGTTCGGGATGATGTGGCGCGCGATCAGGTGCGTGTGGCTCGCGCCCATCGAGCGGGAGGCGGTGACGTACTCGCGCACGCGCAGGGAGAGCGTCTCGCCGCGGATCAGGCGCGCCGGGCCGAGCCACGAGAGCAGCGAGATCGTGAGGATCAGCAATGGCACCGTCGGCTGCACGACCGTCGCCAGGTAGATCAGCACGAAGACCGCCGGCAGGGCCAGCAGCGTGTCGACCACGCGCATCATCACGGCGTCGAGCCAGCCGCCCACGAAGCCGGCGACAGCGCCCCAGACCACGCCGAAGGCAGTCGCCAAGACCGCGACCGCGAGGGCGATCTCGAGCGTGACGCGGCCCCCGACCATCAGTCGTCCGAGCAGGTCGTAGCCGCTCCCGTCAGTCCCAAGCAGGTGCGTGCCACTCGGCGCGACGTTCGTGAGCGCCAGGTTCGTGTGCAGCTGGTCGGACGGGTGCAGCAACGGGCCGATGAAGCAGAAGGCCAGCAGCAGGAGGATCAACATCAGGCCGGCGACCGCGTCGCGCTGGTGCGCGAGGCGGCGGGCGAGTCCGCGCCGCGTGAGCGGCGCGGACTCGCCCGCCTGAGTCGCCTGTTCCCTTCCGGGGAATGCCCCCTTGGCCAGGTCACGCCCATCAACCATGCCGATTCGCCCCCTCAGTCACGGCGCACCCGCGGATCGAGGATCGCGTAGGAGATGTCGGCCAGCAAGCTGCCGATCACGGTCGCGAGACCGACGATCACGGTGACGCCGAGCATCACCGGGTAGTCGGCGTTGACGGCGGCGGTGTAGTAGCTGAGGCCGACGCCGGGGACGTTGAAGACGTACTCGACGACCAACCCCGAGGTCAGCAGCGCCGGCACCGAGAGGCCGATTAGCGTCACGACCGACAGCAGCGAGTTGCGCAGCACGTGGCGTGCGAGCACAAGTCGCTGCGGCAGGCCCTTGGCGCGAGCGAGGCGCACATAGTCGGCGGCCAGCGTGTCGATCGCCGCCGAGCGCATGTAGCGCGAGAACCAGGCGACGTTGACCAGGGTCAGCGTCAGCACTGGCAGCACCAGGCCGCTCGGGTCTCGTAAGATGCCGGCAACCGAGGTCGATTGGCCGGCCTCCGGCGGGAAGACGTGGGCACTGATGGCAAGGGCCGCCACCAGCAGCAGCGCCAGCCAGTAGGCGGGCATCGAGTAGAGCGCGAATGCGACCGCGGTCGCCGCGCGATCGAACCAGCTGTCGCGCCGGACCGCCTGCATCACTCCGAGCGGCAGCGCGATCGCCAGCGCGAAGACGAGCCCCAAGCCAACCAAGATCAGGTCGTTCGGCACCTCGTGGACGACCAGCGAGCCGACGCTCTCATTGAGGCGGTAGGAATAGCCGAGGTTGCCGCGCACGAGCCGGCCGAGGAAGTCGACGTATTGCACCGGCAGCGAGTGGTCGAGGCCGTTCTCACGGTTGAACGTGGCGATCGCGCCCGGGGTGGCACGCTGACCGAGGGCCGCGCGCGCGGGGCTGCCGGGCGTGAGGTGTTCGAGCACCAGCACGGTCAGCGCGACTCCGAGGATCACGATCAGCGCCTGGCCGGCGCGCCGGATGAGGAACTTGCCCATCGCCTAGGAAGCCGCCCATTCCATCAGGAACTTGCCCATCGTCGCCTGTCGCCTGTCGCCTGTCGCCTGTCGCCTGTCGCCTGTCGCCTGTCGCCTGTCGCCTGTCGCCTGTCCTCCGTCTGGCTTCGCCGGATCCCGGGGCCAAGTGGGCGCGGGCCAGCGGGCCCGCGCCCGGCCGCTCACTTGACGAAGTACCACTCCTCCGGGTTGATGAAGTCGTAGGCGTTCGGGGTGTAGCCGCCAAGGTTGCCCGCGAGCGTGACCAGCGTGCCCGGCGACGGCTGCCAGAAGACCGGGAGCTGTTTGCGGGCGTAATTCGCGTAGGCGTTCAGCGTCGCCTGGGACTGTGACGACGGGACCGTCTCGGTGGCCTCGATCAGCTTGTCCATGCGGGCGTCGACGTAGCTGCCCTCGTTACCGATCGCGCCGCTCTGGAAGTACTCCTCGCCGCTCGGGTAGTGGTCGGGCTGGAAGTACCAGGCGCCACCGTACTGGCCAATCTGCCAGTTGCAGGCCGACTGCTTTGGCGTGCACGGCTCGACGTCGGCGCTGACCGTCGAGGAGGTCGCCGGCTTGAGCGTCAGCGCGATGCCGACGCGCCTTGCAACCGACTGCAGGTCGGCCATCCCGTCGGCCACGCTGGAGCGGTCGTTCGAGTAGATCATCGTCAGTCGCAGCCCCTGGCCGGCCGCGATGCCGGCACCGCACTCGCCGGCGCCGCTGCCGGGGTTCGCGCAGGTGCTGACGCCGCCGGGCACGACCTTCCAGCCGTGGGCCTTGAGGAGCGCCTTTGCCGCCGCGATGCTGAACGGGTAGGGGTTCGTCTTGGCCAGCGCGTTCGAGTAGGGGTTGGCGGGTTGGTTCGGCACGCCCGAGTAGGTCGGCACGGCAAGCCCGTGGAAGTAGGCCTTGATCCAGCCCTTCTGGTCGATCAGGTGCTGGAACGCCTGGCGGAAGTAGAGCTGCTTGAAGATCGGGCCGGCGGTGGGGTTGTTGAAGTTCGGGATGAAGTAGTCGAGGCCCTGCGGGTAGAAGGCCTGCAGCCGGTAGCCCTGGTGCTGCAACGTGCTTGATTGGGGCAGGTCGTCGGCGGGCACGTAGCCGACCGTGATCTGCTGGGCCGAGCCCCCGCTCGTGTTGCCGCTGCTCGAGCTTGCCCGCAGGACCGAGAGCTCGGCGTCCTCGCTGGTGTACGGCAGTTCGACGAAGGCCGACAGGTGCGGGTGATGCGGGCCGCTGTAGCGGGTGTTTGGCACGAACCTTGCCTCGCCGCTCGAGGTCAGCTCGGTCAGCTTCCAAGGACCGTCGACAACGGACCAGACCGAGCTGGTCGCGTAGGTCGAGAGGTCCTTCGCCTGCGCGTTCAGGAAGTCGTAAACCCCCCTTGCGCCTTTGGTGGTGGCGTCGGGCAGGTTATTTGCGCCGGCCTGCGGGGCCGGCGCCGTGAGTGACGTTCGGTCCCAGGCGAGTGGCAGCGGTGTGATCTGGGAAAGCTCGTTGTCCGTGTACCAAATCGGGTTGTAGCTGCGATTCAGCTGCAGCCTGACCGTGTGCGGATTGACGACCTGGCTGGAAACGACGTTGTCGGGGAAACCACCGGGAACGTAGGAGGCCCAGTTGTCCTTTTCGCCCTTCAGCAAGTTGATCCAGAAGATCACGTCACGCGCGGAGACGGTCTCGCCGTTGGACCATTGCCAGTCCTTGAGCTTGATCGTGACCGTGCGGTCTTGGTTGCTGTAAACCGGCTGGTCGCCGAGTGAGAGGCTGTCGTCGACGCCGGCCTTGCCCCCGTCGCCGAACCAGTACAGCGGCTCGTACATCAGGGTCTGAAAGTCGTTGGCGTTGGCGGTCGTGTAGTTGTCGCCGGACATCATCGGGAAGATGTAGTTCGGGGGCGACAGCGGCGCCTCGGCGAAGTAGGCGGTGCCGCCCTTCCGCGGGGTGCCGGTGACTGTGGCCGCTGTCTTCGCGGCGGTCGTCAGCGTGGCCGAGCCGCCGGTGGCGCCGCTGTTGCCGCAGGCGGCCAGGGCCACGCCGGCCAGGACTGCCGATGTGAATAAGGTAACCGCGGTGCGGATGTGCTGCATCTGATCTCCCTCCGCCGGTATTAGCCGGATCAGGTTCGACGGTCGACGCCAGCCGGCGTCCTCTCAGCCCGTACGGGCTCCCGTGTTTATGAGGTCAGTCTAGTTCTCCCGAGGCAGGCTCGGCGCGGACGGCGCGGGGATGCGGGGATGCGGGGATGCGGGCGGCGCCGAGCCTGCCTCGGGAGAACTAGACTGACC
>Ga0255363_100040_pt1 | contig 56446 bp, 52 predicted proteins | sample GFST100metaG_FD_186007 | JGI IMG/M metagenome (GOLD analysis project Ga0255363, IMG submission 186007) | Peat soil microbial communities from Stordalen Mire, Sweden - G.F.S.T100 | ecosystem: Environmental > Terrestrial > Soil > Wetlands > Peat | place: Sweden: Norrbotten County, Stordalen Mire... | reverse complement strand
TACCGCGCACGTCCCGTTCCGCCTCCAGTCGATCCCAGCCTTCGAACAGCCGGAAACACTAGAGACCACGGGACGTGCGCCCCTACCTCAGCCAATCACCGCACCCACGGAAACGTCACAAGCGCCCTATAAGGGTGAGGCGGACTTGCCGTGTGCCGCTAGGTGACCAGCTCACAGTGCGCGTTTCGCGGGGGTCATCTCTTCGTGAGATTGAAGATCGAGCCGACGATCTGGCGGCCGGAGTGCATGGGCGGGCAGTGCGCGTGGAGATCAATGAGTCTGACGCCTCGCGTGGAGTCGTCACGCTGGTACGACGTGATCCGCTGTCGAATCTAGAGGCGGTGCGGTCACCTATCTTCGGAGTCCGGGAGTTTTCGCTTTGGGACCCTTTGCCGCTCGGGATTGATGAGCAGGGAGCGATAACGGAGGTGTTGCTGCCTGAGCGCAGCATGCTGATCGGTGGGGAGCCAGGCAGCGGCAAATCGGTCGCACTTGCGGCGATCGTCGCGGCGGCTGCGCTTGATCCGAGGGCGCATCTATGGCTGTTGGACGGCAAGCAAGTGGAACTTAACGCGTGGGCTGGATGTGCTGATGCATCCGTCGGTCCAGATCTGGCCCAGGCCATCAGGGTGCTTGAGCGTCTGCAGGTGATAATGGAAGCGCGCTATAGCAACCTGCCGTCAACTGGCGGTCGCAAGCTGCAGCGCTCAGCCGAGGTCGGACTCCATCTGGTGGCGTGCGATGAACTCGCACTGTTTTTGACGATGGGGGATCGCAAGGAGTGCCAACGATTCGTTGACCTGATGCGTGACCTGGTTGCCCGTGGCCGCGCCGCCGGAATCATCGTTGTTGCTGCGACGCAGAAACCGGGGGTCGATGTCATTCCCTCCTCGCTGCGCGACCTACTGGTGTTCCGGCTTGCGTTTCGCTGCACTACTCCGCAGGCATCCGACACCGTGCTCGGAGCTACTCGGGCGAGCGAAGGATATGACGCGAGCAAAATCGCGCCGGCGGATCCCGGCGTTGGCTACCTGCTCGGAGAAGATGGCACACCGAGGCGTATGCGCACGTTCCTACTGAGTGACGCCGACATTGATGACCTTGCGCGTAGAGCAACATACGTCCGAAGGGACGCGGTGGCCTGATGGCCGCGTCAACGGGGATGTTCACTGAGGTACGCAGTCTGATCGCGAGGCCGGACTTTCCGAAACTGGAGCGGCAACTTAAGGCGAGCAACTACTGCAGATGGCCGATCTTGCTTCAGGGGGCAGTGTGTGACGGCCACGGGCACGCCGTTTGGTCGACCAGCAATGAGCCAGGTGGAGTGCTGCGCAAGGCCTGCGGCAACCGGCGCGAAGCCGTGTGTCCGATCTGCTCGCAGCGTTATCGGCAGGACGCATTTCAGCTTGTCGCTGCTGGAATCCGTGGGGGTAAGGGAGTGCCGGAGAGCGCCGCGCAACACCCGATGGTCTTCGCAACGTTGACGGCGCCAGGCGTCGGAGAGGTGCATAGTCGCGTTGTTGGCGAGGAAGGCAGGGTGATGCCTTGCCATCCTCGACGTGACCGGCCGTTGTGCCCGCATGGGATGGCTTTGTCCTGCGGTGCGCTGCATGCCGAGGACGATCCCTGCATCGGCGAGCCGCTGTGCCCGCAGTGCTTCAACTACGAACGCGCGGTGCTGTTCAACTACTCGGTGAGTGAGCTATGGCGACGAACCGTGGTCTATCTTCCGCGGCGACTTGCACGCTTGGTCGGAATGACCCAAAAGCAGGTTGGCGATCTCGTGCGCGTCTCGTATGTGAGGGTTGCCGAGTATCAGCGTCGGGGCGTCGTCCATCTGCACGTTGTGATTAGGCTTGACCAGGCGATGCCCGCACCTCGTCGGGACGAGATCAGACCGCCAGACGGGCGATTTACCGCGCAGATGCTTTCGGACGCAGTGCGTGAAGCTGCCGAGACCGTCAGCTTGCCCGTGCCTGTGGCGCTGGGCGGCGGCCAAGTCACCTGGGGGCGACAGATCGACGTGCAAACGGTTGGCGAGGACGGGATGCGACCCACTCGCTGCGCGAGCTATCTCGCGAAATACTCGACCAAGGCGACCGAAGTGGCCGGCGGTGTTTCATATCGCGTCAAGCTCGCGGACGTTGCGAACCTCCGCGTTCGAGAACACGTCAAACGGCTGATTCGCGCGGCGTACATCGTTCAATCGAAGCTCGACGGCAACTGCCGGGTGGCCCAGAACGCTCATAACTTCGGCTATTGCGGCCACTGTCTGACCAAAAGCCGCAACTATTCGACCACATTCCAACGGCTGCGAGGGGATCGCGCGCGGCACGTCCGCGAAGCGTTACTTGCCAACCCGGACCTTCCAGAATCACAGCGCCGTCTGCTTGAGGTCGATCCCGAGGCGCGAGTGACGAGTTTCGTGTTTTTCGATCGCGGCCATCTCACGCCTGCCGAGTGGTATCTGAATGACCTGCTAGCGGCTGGAGCAGAAGAAGAGCGCCAAGCGGCCCGAGCGGAGCTGCTGGCGAGCGGATGAGAGCGAAGCCAGGCGGGGTAGGGCAAATGGTTGATCAGACGGGCACTGATCGGCGGCTTACGGCGGGAGACGTGATGACCGCCGCAGAAGTGGCCGAGCTGCTAGCCGTGCCAGTATCAACCGTGCATCACTGGGCGCGAGAAGGTGTCCTCCCAAGCCGCAAACTCGGGCGCCGGCGAGTCTTCATCAGACAGAAGATCGAAGCGGCGCTGCTTTCTGAGGTGCGGTGATGATGCCGCAAAAGCCTGCTTACGCCGTTGCCACGGGCACCGACCACTTTGGTTATGGCCCCGAAGGTGCGAGGACCCGAGATCTGCGAGATTCTCGCGAGGCGCACTAAAAGAAATTCAATCCCAAAGGCTTTGGTTCTGTAGCTAGTGTCTGCTGGCCAGGAGCAAATGCCTAATGAGAGTAGTTGCGTTCCGAGATTGAAAGTGAGCGACGGAGCTAAGGCCATCCGGGCGCAGCGCTAACTTATTGGGACAACGACGAGTCCATGGAGTTAAGCAATATGGCCGACACACGGAATGAACCGACAAAAAATGCTGCCGTGGCTGTACAGCAGTTCTTGAACATCAACTTCAATGAGGTCGCCCCGTGGTTCGGGTTAGCTGTGGCTTCACTGTGGTTCTGGGCGTGTCAGTTATCGGGCAGCGGTGGGTTGTTCCCACAGGAGCAGCCCATTGGGTGGCTTGGGTCCACGGCACACAAGTTCGGGCTAGATGCACAATGGGCAACGACAGCCGACGATTGGCTACGCAGCCACCCAATCATGTTCTGGATCCTTCTAACGATCGCGGTGGTCTCGGCGGGTAGCCTGGCGACACATCCTTTCGGGCACGCCAATCTGACGATTTCGTCTCTTATGGCGGCCATGAGCGTCAAGTCGGTCGGCCTAACGATTGGCCTCTTCTTGCTGCTTTCGTTCGCGCTCGCACTAACTAGCCTTGTTCTAGACACACTAGGAGAGGACTCACATATAGACGTACATAGTACAGCGGACAGGTGGGTGGCTGGTCCATTCTTAACGGTTGTAGCCATTGCCATGGCTCCCCTTGGCTTCGTTGTGGCTGCATGCAGACGTTATCAAGCTCCGCATCAAACCTCCACAATATATGGCTCCGACTTGCGTTTTGATCTAGACGACCTGCCTGATGGTACACTCGCACAAATGCCTGCCAAGGCTGCACTTAGGTTTATCGGAAAGGCGATAATGGTCGCGTTGGACGAGAGAGAGCGTGGTTGGGGGCTATCTAGCTTGGGCCGTCAACATCCGACGGGAGCGATCACCGTTGATTACACTAGGCGTCCGTACTCAGGACCAATCACTCAGGCTCAGCCGACGGTGGCCAAGCACGATAAGTAGGTAGGAAGTGAGACGGTCTACAGCTGTTACGGCAACCATAAAGCATTTGCACGCACGGACTCATCGTCTTCGGTAATTAATTGGCACCATCGCTATCGCTTTTGACGCAGTGCGAAGATTACCCCGTCGACGAGTGCAAGGTAATCTATGGCCCGCTCCCGTGATACGTCAGACTGCCGCCCGTGTGCAACGAGGTTGCGAAGGGCGGTGACACCAGCGACTGCGTTCTCAGTTTCGGGCGTGATCAGGCCGTGCGCGCGCGCAACACGAGCGAGAGCAACCGCGCCCCGCGATGTCTCCCTCCTGTCGGCCACACTCTTCGTTAGCTCCCGGAGTTCGTATTCAACACGAGAGTGAGCTTCTAAGATGGCGGCGCTTGGAGATGCTTGAGCGACTGATGTTAGGTCGTTAAGGGTGGAGAACTCCTGTGGGCCAGTAACGGGCGCCTTGGATTCCAACCCGAGGTCAGCGGAGGCCGACGAGAGAACTCGATCAAACTCGAACTCAATTGGCCCTGCTCTGAGCCGCCGTATTGAATTTTTCAGCATCCCACCGATCTGTCGTCTGAACAAAAGAACGATGGTCAGTACAGCAACAGGCCACGCGAGTGGCCCGACAAGAGATGCCACGAACTGCTCGGTGTCGCTTATAGTTGCCACGCCGGTCAACTCACTTGACGCTAGGTGCGGTGCTGCCGAAGAGAAGCACCTCAGCCACATCGTCGGGCAATGGTCGCCGACCAAGTTCACGACGCGCGGCATCCACAGCGACAATGAACCTACGCCGACCATCGGAGGTTCCAGTGGTTGCGTCTAGCTGGAAGGAGCGAAAAGCCTCAGCCAGACCGGGCGAACCGTGAAGCACAATTCTCGACACTGCCGCGGCATAACGGCGCTGCGCAGTGTGATCGCCTGCCGCGACATCTGCGACTGCGGTCACTACAGAATCGAGAGCGTCTGCCAACAGCCTGTCAGCTTGTTCACGGCGGGCGTTTCGATGTGACAACAATGCACCTACGAGAACGCCCACAAGGCCGGTAGCGGCGGAAACGATAACCATCATGAGGCAAGTGTCTCGCAAGGGGGAGACGCGCACCGCTGCCGGTGAGCGCCAACCGCTTTTATTCTGGCTGAAAGCAGACGAGTCGGACCGGCGTCTCGTACTGGTTGTGGGCAGCGGCGCTGCCTCACCTTCGCACCATGGCAAGTCACAGCGGAGCCCGTGCCGCTCATAGACGACTAGGACGGCTCCTGGGGACCCCAGCGCCTGTGCAGCAGGCCGGCCGCGGGTGCTCACTGTCGCCGTCAACTCGACTCTCGAGCCTGTGAGCAGCTTGGCATTAGACAACCGGCAAATCGACGCTCGTCTCGACTGGCATCTCAAATAGTGGCGCGGAGTGGACGGCGGAGCGCAAACTGCCGCCTGGCGCACACGAGGCCAACACATCGGTGCTTTGGCGCCGAAACCGACCTTTCCGCTTCCGTGTGGTACCCACGACCGGTACCCAAGCGCTAGCGAGCGCCATCGTCAATGCTCGCCTAAATGCAGAAAGCCCTCCCTTTGGAGGGCTTTTCCACGAAGCGAACGACGGGCCTCGAACCCGCGACCTTCGGCTTGGGAAGCCTCAAGGCTATCTTGCGTGGAGAGCGCCGAATCGCCCGTAAACACTGGGGTTCGGCGCTCTTGACATCTCTCACGCCGACCCCGAATATCGCGAGAAAAGTGGCCGATTTCCGAGAATAGCGGCAGACGAGATCGCCCGAATGCCAATTCGCCAGCGACCCTCGGCGTTGGTCGCGGAGCTTATCTGTAACGCGGGCGCATGATGGTCATACCGTCTCGGGGAAGGCGGTCTGAGCCAGCTCGGCCGCCGATCCTCGGGAGGGTGCGGGCCCTCCCTGCCCACGTAACTCACGCTCTCGGCGGCGCGCGTCGCGGCTTTGGCCACGGCGTGCGCCTAAGAGCACGAGTTACGTTCCATCCGAGCGGTCTGCAAACATAAGCTCTGAGTTACGTTGCCTGGCGTTAGCGTGCCGGGCGGGAAAGGAAAGAACCTATGGATGCACTGCATCCCGTTCGCCTGAAGGGCCCCAATGATCTCCGTTGGGTGAAGTGCGCTCTCGATCGGCTTAGGCCGCTGATCGAGTCGGATGGGGCGACGCTCCAGCAGCGCCACGAACAGCGCTATCTGTCACACCGGTACGACCTGCTCTTCAACTACGAGGCATCTTGCGATGACCCGGCCGAGGAGCTACAGCGGCGGGCAGAACTCGAGGCCGAGCTAGCGAAGACGAGCCCGGACGACGCTCCAGCGGTCGATCTTGACGGCATCCATGCTGAGGTTGCGAAGGACGAGGAGGGTCGCCGCTGGCTGGGTGCCATTCAGCGCCAGCGGTTGCGCGACCAGCTCCATCGCGACTACCTGAAGTACCATGACGCGCTTTCGCGCCATCAGTTTGTGGCGTTCGGCGGCTCGTTGACCGAGCTTGACGAGCCGCAGCCGGAGGTCTGCACGGCGCACGCTCGTCATGAGCATCGAGAGTTGGCGGCGAAGCCAACGCGCGGCTCGCCCGACCCGGACGACGGCGATCATCACCATCTCCGGCCCTGCCTGGCTTGCGGCCTGCCGATACCGGAGTTCGCTTGCGTCAGGGCGACGAAGTGCACTCGGCTGACCCACGACGAGTGCCGCATGAAGTGGTCGCGGATGCGGTCGCGTTATGGGGCCACGAAGGACGAGGCGGTAGCGGCCCGGCTCGCCGAGCTGGCGAGGCTCGAGGCCGAGAAGGCCGACCGACTGCCGGAGGGTGCGACGGCGGCGCAGATCAAGGCGCAGATCAACGACTTGTGCCGCCGGCGGTCGGAGGCGTACTGCGCGTTTGACATCGCGAAGGCCGAGGAGCTGAGCGACCGGATCGACGAGCGCTGGGAGAAGTTCCGCGAGGTTGATGCGGGCGAGCGCGGCGTGGATCGTGAGCCGTCGTACGTGAAGGCCCAGCGACTCGATACCCTGCACCCGCACGGGCGGGTGCACCTGCGTTCCGCGTGCAAGATCGACTCCGGCCGGAAGCTGGTGGCGGCATGAGCGCCCTCACATCCGTGCCCGACCTTGAGCCGCGGCCGACGCTTGCGGCGGTCTATGTGGAGGCCGCCAAGTTTCTGGGGATGCTCATCAAGCTGCCCGACGCCGAGCTGGCGACGGCGTGGGGGCAGATGCTCGGGGCTCACATCGTGGCCATCGGCCTGGATGTAAGCGACCGAGCGCGGCACGCCGATTGGGCGGCGCGAGTCCGTGCTGCCGAGGAGCGGTCGGAGGTGGCAGCATGATCCCGCTCACGGTCACGGCTGCGGATCTGTCACGGTCCGCGCCGCCGCGCTGGGCATGGCAAGACCGGTTCGTGCTTGGCTACCTCAACCTGTTGGTCGGCAATGAGGGCGTTGGGAAGGGCACGTTTATCGCCTGGGCGATCGCCCGCTGGACGCGCGGAGAACTGCCCGGGGATCTCCATGGTCAGCCGGTCAACGTCGGCATCCTCGGCGACGAGGATTCATTCGACGACGTCTGGACCCCGCGGCTCTATGCCGCTGGCGCCGACCTCGGGCGCGTGTTCCAGATCGAGCGACCGGACGGCGGCTACGTCGACCTGAGGCGCGACCGGGCCGCGCTTGACGCCGCGGTCGCCGAGCACCAGCTCGCGGTGCTGTTCTTCGATCAGCTGCTCGACAACCTCGGCGCTGGCACCGACGACTGGCGGCAGAAAGCAGTTCGTGATGCGCTGCAGCCGATCCGCGCTATCGCTCGAGCGCATGATGTTCTTGCGCTCGGCTCGCTGCATCCGAATAAGCGTGCGGAGAGTTTCCGGCAGCTGATCGCCGGCGCCGCAGCATTCAACGCGGTGTCTCGGTCGAGCATGCTGCTTGCCGCCCACCCGGACGACGAGACGCGGCGGGTGCTCTGCCGCGGGAAGGGCAACCTGAGTCGGGAGCCCGAGTCGATCGAGTTCCGGATCGACGAGCACCACTTCGCGGCTAACGGCCGCGAGTTCAAGGTGCCGCTCGCGGCCGGGTTCACCGTCGGCACGTTCACCGTTGACGACCTGATCGGCAACGAGGGCGCGCGCGAAGAGCACAGCCGGATCGCTGACGCCTGCGAGATCATCGAGGCGCTACTACCGAAGGACGGGCAGTGGCATGAAGCGAAGCCGCTAAAAGAGGCGTGCGCCGAGGATGGGATCGACGACCGCACGGTAAAGCGTGCCAAGAACCGGTTGAGTATCGAGCACCGACGTTCTGCGGTATTCCACGCTGGCACCGAATGGCGCTGGCCGCACAGTCAGGACGCAGTCGGGACAAGCGCTCGGAGTGTCCCGACTGTCCCGAGTGTCCCGAGTGGAAACCGACCAAATCCCAGTATTAGTAGTAGTTGGGCTACTGGGGACACTGAGGATAGCGAGAACGCTAGTCCCGAGTGCGCCCCGAGTGGCAGCTCTGGCCGCGAGCCCGACAAAAACGGCACTCGCGGCAAGGACGACGCAGCCGGCATCGGCTCTTCAAAGCGGAATGAGGAGGCTCGACGCTGGGCCGCGACGCACCGCGAGGTCTTCAAGCACGTCAAGGGTGGCGAGGCGTGATGCCCGCTCTCGCCACCTTGCCGATCGAGGGTACCCACATCTGTCGGCTTGAGGACGCCCAGCTCGAACGACTCGCGGATCTCGTCGCAGAGAGAGTGCTCGCTGCTCAGGCTGACGTGAGGCCAGCGGCTGCGGTCGAGTCGAAGATTGGTCTAATGAGTGCGGCCGAGGTCGCTCTCACACTCGGCGTGTCTCGGCGATATGTGTACGAACACGCCGAAGAGCTTGGAGGCGTGCGCGTCGGCGTCGGCGCGAAGCCGCGGCTTCGGTTCGACCTGGAAGCCGTCAAGGCGGCGATGCATGGCCCCGTCGCCGAAAGCAAGGATGAGGCCGCTCAGCCCAGGAGCAGGCATCGCACGGCAGCAGGCCGTGGGACGAGTCGCGCGCCGCTACTGACCGAACTACTCGGCATGGAGGAAGCGGCATGACAGTACTATCGGCGATCCTCGCCGAGGCAACCGAGGGTGACCTCGACGCGCTCGCGGATCTGCTAGCTCCGAGGATCGCCCAGCGGACGAAGCCGGCGGCCAGCGGCACGAAGTGGCTGCGAGGCGCGAACGCGATCGCCGAATACATTGGAGCACCACGAAGCCGGGTGTACGCACTCGTCGAGATCGGACGGCTGCCAGTCAAGCGCGATGGCAGCGCCCTAGTAGCCCGAACCGAAGACCTCGACGCATGGCTCGAAGCCGGCGGAGCGAAGCGGCCATGACCGGCAAAGAGCGACAGGTCGCAGCGATCCGCGCCGACGCTCGTAGATCGCTGCCATCGCTGTATGCAGCCCGACGGCGACTACTTGCTGACGCCGACGATCCGACCGTGCTTAGCGAACTGATTGCTATTGAACATCAGATCAGTCATGCGCTGCAAGTGACCCACGACGGTGAAGACGGACCGCTCGATAACAACGACCGCATCGAGGCTTCGGCTAGGTGTAACAGCGACGCATGCTGAAGAAGATGCCAAGCAAAACCACACAAGCACTAGCGGCCCGCGTGCCGAACTCATGCGCCAACCAGATACATCGCCTAGCGGATACCTACGGCGTGACAACTAGCGATGTCGTGTCCATCCTGATCGACCGTGCGCTGCCGACGGACCACAAAACCCGGGGGCAGGGGTCAACTACGGCGATGAGTGTTGGCGACGCCCTCAGAGTCACGCTTCTCTCCCCGGCAAATTTGGGGTCGCATGATGCCTAGAGCGCATGGCACAGTGGCGCGAGGGTACGGCGCGAATCACAAGCAAATGCGGGCGCGTTGGGCGTCCAAGGTGAAGCAGGGCGGTGTGCTTTGCGCTCGTTGTGGCCGTCCGATTCCCGCGGATATAGACGCGCAGTGCCCGCACTGCCATCAACATGGCTGTGGCTGGGATCTAGGGCATGACGACTATGACCGCTCGAAGTACAGCGGCCCGGAGCATGCCTGTTGCAATCGTGCTGCTGGTGGTCGTCAGGGGGCTGCGCGGTCTGTTGTGCAGCGGCCTGCGCCGCATGGGTCGGGGGACGGTTGGCGTCAGTCTCGGCCGGGGCCGGGCGTGGTGGATGTTCATGGGGTGCGCGTGCGGCTTCCGGAGGGCGCTGGGCCGGGCACGCGGTTTGAGTGCGAAGAGTTCGGGCCGGTGGTCGTCACCGAAGACGGCGGGCTGCGGGCGGATTGGTGCTAGGAGGCACGAAATGAGACTTGTGAAGCCGCGGCAGCAGCCGCAGATCGATTGGAACGCCCAGTTTGCGGCTGCGGATCGCGCTCGGGCGCAGCAGGCGCAGGTGGATGAGCAGGCGCGGCATTCCGCTTTCGTGGCCGCGCATCCGGCGGACCCGGTAGTGGAGAAGTTCGAGAGCATCGAGGCGCGGCTCACGGTGATCGAGCAGCACCTCGGGATCGGAGCTATTCATGAGCGGTGAAAACACTGAGGGCGTGCAGCGTTTGCGCGCCGACCTTGACGCAGGCGCGGCGGTGTCAGTCGTCAACGAGCCGGGGATCTACGACGAGCATTCGTCCTGCAGCTTCATCCGGGATCTGATCGTGGCGCAAACGGGCCTACCGTTGCGGAGCGTCACGCCGGAGCAGGCACAGGAACGACTGCAGCGGCATAGCGCCTATGAGGAGCAGCACGCCGCTGACCGGCATGTCGGCTATGCGATCGAGCATCGGGCCTTGGGCTTGACCGCTGCGAATGAGCAGAGCCGGGCGTTGTCAAGTACGGGCGGTGAGTTCACGCCGCCGGTGTGGTTGTTGGATCAGTGGGTGTCGGTGGCTCGTGCCGCGTCGCCGTTGCGGCGTCTGGTGCGGCGGGCGCCGATGCCGGCGACGGGGACGGAGTTCTCGCTGCCGCGGTTCACTGCGGTGTCGGGTGTCGTCGGTTCGGAGCAGGCGGAGAACACGAACCCGCAGGAGACCTTGAGCGGGTCGGATCTGATCACAATGCCGGTGGTGACGCTGCTTGGCGAGGTCCCGGTCAGCCAGCAGCTCTATGAGCGCAGCGACATCGACCGGTACGTGCTCGCGGACATGGCCGACAGCTACGCCGCCAGTCTTGAGGAGCAGTTGACCTCCGGCAGCGGGTCGCAGGGTCAGCTTCTGGGGCTGCTGAACGTGCCGACGACGGCGACGGACGGTGTGCCGCCCGCGATCTTGCAGACGTGGACGGAGAGCACGCCGACGCCGGGCGGTCTGGTGCAGAGTATGGGTCAGCTCGCGGCCGGTGTGGCGAACGGCCGGCTGCGGCCGCCGCAGTTCTATTTGATGCGTCCGAGCCGGTTCTTCTGGCTCGCGTCGGTGGCGGATAGCAACGGTCAGCCGGTACTACGGCCCGGCACGGGCTATCTCGGCACTTCGGCGCCGGATGACGGCCCGTTCGGACCGGTCGCCGGCCTGCCGGTGTATCTCGATGGGACGCTGCCGGCGGATGAAGGGGCTTCCGGGGACCAGGATGTGATCTTGGCTGCTCGCGGCTCCGATCTGGTGCTTCTTGAGGATGAGCCTCACTTCACGGCGGTGATCGGCGGCGCTGCAGGCGGCTCGCAGATGACCGTGTTCCTGACCTTCCATACGTATGCGTGCTTCTTTCCATCGAGATACCCGTCAGCGGTCGGCACGCTGACTGGCACGGGGCTGACGGTCCCGGCGGGGTGGTGATCGCCATGTCTTCGAAGATCGTCGAGCGCGCGGTGCCGCGCCCGGCTGGGGTGCAGGTGCGGTCGAGCTCCGCTGACGCGCAGACGGTCGGATTTACCGGCTATGCCTCGACGTTCGACCAGCCCTACCACGTGGCCGATTGGCTGGGCGAGTATCAGGAGACGATCAAGCGCGGCGCGTTCACGAAGACGCTGCGCGAGCAGGCGCAGCCCGGCGGTCGGGGTGTGCCGCTGCTGGTCAACCATGACCCGAGCCAACTGCTCGCGAACACCAAGAGCGGCACGTCGCGGCTGTCGGAAGACTCACGCGGACTGCTGAACGAGGCGGACCTCGATACGCGACAGCAACTCGCCAACGATCTCGTCGTCTCAATGCATCGCGGAGACATCGACCAGATGAGCTTCAGCTTCGGCACGGTTTGCGACGAGTGGTACAGCGGAGACACGCAGCGGAATGTGCTTGAGGCCCGGCTGTATGACACGAGTGTCGTGTTGATGCCGGCGAACCCGGCGACGACCGCGGAGCTACAGGATGCGATGCGGTCGGCGATGGGTCGCGAGGGTCGGTCGTTGTGGCTCGCAGATCAAGAGCCATCGGTCCGTTCTGCGCTGCCAGCGCTAATGCAAGGCCGGCAGCTTGGCCTCGACGGCGACGATCTGCTCGACAGGGCTTTGAGGGCCCTACAGGCTGCGGACGGGCTGGTTTCCGCACGGTCGGGGCAGCCTCGGGCACGTACTGCGCGGCTTGCGGACTCGTTGCTGGCGCTCAGACAAGGGAAGGTGCTCAGCGCTAGCAATGTGAAGCTGCTCGGGGCGGCGATGGTCGCGCTCAGTGACGCGCAAGACCATCACTCAGCGCTCGGAGATGCTCACCAGCAGGCGTCAAGCGCGATCCAGAAGGTGCTCGACAACGCGACTGGTGACGGCGCCAGTAGCGGGGATGGCACGTCGAACTCGACGCCTCCCGGCAACGGCAACCCGATCATGCCGCAGGATGGCGCCGGCCCACGGTCGGCGCAGCAGCTCGCGGCCGAGCGGAAGGCGGAGATCGTGGCGCTGGTCGGCGGACCGCGCGCTTACAGCGAGCGGCTACGGCGACAGCGCGAGGCGGAGATCAAGGCGCTTAGGAGAGCGGCATGAACACCGCACCGAAGGATTTCTTGCGGGCCGGCTATACGCAGCAGGACTGGGAGCAGATGGGCTCGCGGGAGCGTTTCGAGTGCTACTGGCAGGTCTTGCAGGAGCCTGATCCGGTGGTGGCCGCTCGCGAGCTTGATCGTCGGGAGAAGCTGCTGCCGACCTGTTTGCAGACCCCGCCGCCGGAATGGTTCCGCGCCGGTCACAGCCGCTGGGACTGGTTCTCGATGCCCGAGGAGGAGCGGCAGGAGGCGGCGATCGAGGCGATGGTGGCTGAGCGGCCGAAGAGCATCCCACTTGAGGTGATCGAGCGGGACGCCGCGAGACATGACCGGCGGTGTGAGCGTGAACGTGCGCACCGCGTGGGCGGGCGTCGGCACGCTGGCGTGCCCCGGTTCAGGCTGCCGTCGCGGTGTGGTCCGCACGGCGACGAGCACGGAGGTCTGTGATGGTGCGTGGCGGCGGCAGCTCCAGCCGTGCTCGGCGTCGGATGCCTAGGATAACCTAGGCGTTGGCGTTAGCGATGCCGATACGGGGAATGGCGAGAATGATGGCAAGCGCAGACGATGTAGCCGCATACATCCTCCATAGGAAGGGGACGATGAGCACGTGGAAGCTGCAGAAGCTCCTCTACTACTCGCAGGCTTGGCAACTCGTCTGGGAGGACAAACCCCTATTCGCTGAGCCAATCGAGGCGTGGGCGAACGGGCCGGTGGTGCGGGACGTGTATAACAAGCACCGCCGCAGCTTCAGCATCTCGGAGGACGATTGGCCGTACGGTGACCGCTCGAATCTGACCGAGCCTGAGAAGGAGTCGGTTGACGCCGTGCTCAAGGCCTACGGGACTTTGGACGGTCGCAGGCTGAGCTTGCTTACACACTCGGAGCGCCCATGGCAGGATGCGCGCAAGGGGCTTGCGCCTACTGACCGCAGTAGCAACGTGATCTCGATCGACAGCATGCAGGAGTTCTATGACGGGCTCTACAACGACCAGTCAGCGCAGGAAGTCGGTTCTATGGACTGGCCGGACGAGTAGTCCGTTCCGGCGTTAGGGCCGGCATGAGTAAGACCAAGAAGCCTAGGCAGCGATCTGTGTCGGGCGCTGCGAAGGTTGCGAAGAGCAGCGGGGTCGTTGACTCCACGCAGGGTGAGAGCCCGTTCTTCTGCTTCCGCTACGTGGACCGTGCGGCGCACCCGGATTGGCGGTATGAGTTGGATGCTCCCGCCGCGAAGGACGTCATGGATCTCATGTGTGAGGTCGGCGGTAAAAGCTGGCGAGAGATTGAGGCGATGCGCGCCGACGGCCATAGGAGGCATCACTCCCACGATGTCACGGACATCTGTAACGATGCGCAGGCGGATCTTGCGCGCTCCAGACTTAGCGAGACCTTCGGGGATACGATCTTCCGGTTTCGCTTGGATGGCAGGAAGCGACTGTGGGGGTTCCGTCAGGGCCGTGTATTTCACGTCGTGTGGTGGGACCCCATGCACAAGGTCTACGAGGTGTCGAAGAGGCATACGTAGCCTCGTTGATCCCTGGGCTGGTGCGGGCTTCGGCCGCTGTCAGTGCCGCCATTTACGGGCTCCCGATAGCCGTTAGCGGTTGACTGCCGCAGCGGCGCGGGCTCTCACCGATGAGGTGAAGTCGGATGCTGCCGCGCTGTGGACGAAGCTCTTGGATCTCTATAGAGGCGGTGCGCATCTGGCACTCGGCTACCCGAATTGGGGCGAGTACTGCACCGCCGAGTTCGGCGACATCGAGGGGTTGCCGCACTCGTCTAGTTCTGGATACCGCCTCCTCGACGCAGCCCGCGTCGTAGAGGTCATCCGGGCTCACGGCGATGGTGACGACGCCATTCCCACATGTGGGAATGAGTCACCCGGTGGGAGGACCGTACTTCCCATCCCAACGAACGCACGGGTTGCGGACGAACTCGCGCATGCTGCTCGTGAGGACCCGGAGCAGGTGCAGGAAGTATGGGCCGAGGTCGTGCACGAGCATGGTCCTGAGCCGACGGCGGCGCAGGTGCGTGCGCACGTCCAGGCGCGGCGCGAATCTCCGCATGCAGGCGGGGATCTTGACCGGGGTGCACGTTAGGGCGTAGGATGGCGGCCAACAAGAAAAGTGGCGGCGTCGGGTTGCACCCCGACGCCGCCGTGCGACCAAGGAACGGACCCTCGATCGCGATGCTCAGCCTATCGAACCGGCTGGGCTCATCGCCCCAGAGGATCGGCTCAAGGAGGCGATGAGCGGATGAGTCGTAGCGGCGAGTGGTTGACGATCCCGGCGGATCGGGTCGTGGACTTCCGGGGCGCGCTGGAGCGGGAGATCAGCGCCGACGAGAGGCAGACCCCGGCGCAGCTTCGCCACCGGCGGGAAGCGCTCGACCTGCTGCCCGAAGGGTCGTGGGATGCTGAAATCCCGAACGACCCGGAGGCGCTCGCACCGGTGTTCAACCGGCTGCTGGGCTGGTCGGCGGCGCGGGTCGCGATGTGCGTGTTCGACGAGCGGATCGACTGGGCGAAGCTCGCGGACGCGATCGACGGGCTTATGTGGGTGGCGCACCGTGCGTTCGACGCCGCCGAAGCGTGCGACGGCAGCCGGGAGCAGGCGCGATGAAGCCCGAGGCTCGTTCGGAGACGATCAGTATCACCGACCCGTGGGGCGTCAAGCACACCGCTACGGTGACCTGGCTGCCAGAGCCGCTGACCGGTCTTAGCGCCGCCAACGACAACGTCGGTCGTACCGAGGTCGCATGGGCTGACGAGTGCCCAGTGATGTGGCAGCTCGACAACGCCACCCGCACCGCGAAGCTCGTCCGTAAGGTGCGCAGCTTCACCGGGGACTACGAGTGGGATCGACGGGCTGGCCGTGTCAACAGCCACGCCGACCTGCAGCCTGGAACATTTGTGCTTGACGAGCTGGAGGGGGAGCCGTTGACGGTTGCCGCTGCCGTCGAGCGCGGCCACTGGCACGGCATCGCGATCAGCAACACACTCGGCCTGGATGGCCGCGCGTTCGACGGCTTCTGCGAGCGCCTGAGCAAGCGTCTCGGCGTTCGCGTGAGAGACGCCGATAGGACTGTTGCCGGAGGAATCGGCTTCGGCCTTGATCTTGCCATCGAGGAGGACACGGACGCGACCTGCGTGCTGTCCGACAGCGTGCGCGAGGAGTGGACGATGGCGAGGAACGCCGAGATTGCCGCGCTCGGGGGCCGGTCATGACGGGCCAGCAGATACGTCTGAGCGTGGCGGTCCACAACCTGCTGGCTGGCGTTCCCGAGGCTGATCGGCTGTGGGTGCTCGACAGCCTCTGCGACGCCTACGGCGACCGTGACGGTGATGCCGTCGCGATCAGCGACGCGGGCACCTTCGGGGGTGCCGGCGAGACGCTGACCGGTCCGGACGGAACGGAGCTGACGAACCGGGCTGTGGTCGCCGATATCGAGGAGCGGCTCAGGGCGCTTGCAGGCGGTGATGTCGCCGCCCACGTCGCCTACCGCCCTCACCTTGGGGTGACGACCGCCCGTAAGGTGGGTGACGGCGAGGCGGGTTACCAGGAGCCGGGGCAGCCGCCGGTGCCGCCGCTGATCTACCTGCGTGGCGCTGGCGTGAAGGACACAGCGTGGAATCGTCTCAGACGCGGCTGCTGGACGCACGGCTGGAGCACCGTTGACGATCGCACGACCGCGTGGCATGCGGCGCGGGGCGGTCGCACCGTCGTGCTCGCCGACTTCTCGGTCAGCGAGCTGTGGGATGTGCCGGTGCACGTCGCGTTGCTGCGTGCCCGCTGGGACGAGTCCGAGGAGTGGTGCACGGTCGGTGAGTTGCTGAGCACCAGCGAGTACGTGCGCCTGGCCCACGGGGGCGTTACGTGGCTCAACCGGGGCGTCAGCGTGCCCGCGCACGCGATGGAGCTGCAGGAGGTCGCCGTGATCGACGGTGCCCGCCGCACTGAGACGGTCGAGGGCCGCCGGAGGCTGGACATGGGGGCGGTTGTCGCGACGATTCAGCGGATTCTCGCGGCCGGGGGTGGGACGCTATGACGGTCCTGATCGTGCTCGCAATATGGTTCGGCGTCCCGATCCTCGCGGCGACGGTCGTGTACTTGTTCGGCGGGGCTCCCGAGCGGCTGCATACCCGTCGCGAGCGGCAGCGCGGCGCCGGCGAGGAGGGGTACGCCCGGGTGATCCCATTCCCGGCTTCCGGGCGGCATGTGGACGCGAGGCCGGCCGCTCCCGCCGCGGATTCGCGATCGTGTCAACGTGGCGTGAAACACTGCGACGAGGCACCTGACGCTAACAAGGAGCGGATCTGATGGCTGAGGATGACGCGCAGAAGATGGTCGAGCAGGGGGAGCAGATCCTCGCCCAGCTCCGCGCACTCGATGAGAAGCAGCTAGCGCAGACGTTGGAGAGCATCATCGAGCGCGGCGCCGACGGTGTTGGAGGACTGGCGGCGGCGCTGTTCGTGGCGCTGCGTGATGAGCGGCGGCAGCCCACCAGCCGACCCGCGGCAAGGTCACGCGGCGACAGGGGGGCGGCTACGGCCGCCCTCGGCGCCACGGCGGCGCTAACCGGCCACACCGGCGATCTATATAAGGCCGCCCGCATGTCGAGCAATGTGCGGGCGGTGGAGAAGACGATGGTGACCGGCAACCCGAAGTACGTCGAGCGCAGGGTGAAGAACAAGGTGGTCGGCCGATCCATGGGGAAGGCCGGCGTCTGGAGGAAGCTATGGCGGTAAACGGCAAAGAGCCCGAGCTGGGCGAAGTCGTGACCTCGACGATGAACGAGCTAGCGGCGCGGGCGCCATCGATCATGTCGCTCTCGGAACGTGATCGACTTGCGATCGCGGTTGCCGTCCAGAAGGGTACTGTTCGCGGATTCCAGGCTGGTTGCCACTTCGCAGGCATCGTCATAGCGAAACCGCCCGAGGTTGATCCGTGGGCGGACAAATACGGAGGCTGAGCGATGGCACGCAAGGCAACAGGCACGGTCATCGAACACGTCGGCAAGGACGGCGAGGTCTACCGTTCGCTGCGATTCACTGCTTACGGTAAGCGGCGCTACGTGTCCCTCGGCGCGGTGAGCGAGGCTGAGGCCGAGCAGCAGCTCCGCTACACACTGGCCGACGTCGAGCGGGGCGTCTGGCAGCCGCCGCAAACCGTCGAGCCGCCCTCGGAGCCCGAGTCGATACCGACCTTCAACGAGTTCGCCGGCCAGTGGTGGAGCAGGAAGGAACGACAGCTCAGGGACACCACACGGGTGGACTACGCGGATCGCCTCAAGAAGCTGGCGGCGTTCTTCAGGGACCGTCGTGTTGACGAGATCAGCTACAACACGGTTGAGCAGTTCGTAGCCGGGATGCTGGCCGAGTCTAAGCGGCGCAGCGAAGCGCTCGCCGCCTGGCAGCAGCGCTACGACGCCGCTAAGACCGAGCCGGCACGGCGCAAGCTGCGGCGAGAGCGGCCGGCGAGGCCGTGGTCGCCTCGGTCCGTCAACAAGTGCGTGATCCTGCTGGCACAGATTCTGGACGGCTGGGTGGAGCAGCAGCAGGCTGAAGGCAAGCCCGCGTACAACCCTGCGCGTGGCAAGCGGCGGATGGTCAGAGAAAGCCATCCGAGGCGGTCCTTCCTGGACAGCGCCGAGCAGATCGAGGCGCTGCTTCAGGCCGCAGGGAAGATGGACCGTGAGGCGCGGGCGAAGCAGGTGCATCGGCGGGCGATGCTCGCCACGCTCATCTTCGCCGGTCCGAGGATCAGCGAGCTATGCGCGCTGCGCTGGCGGGATGTTGATCTCGCCTCCGGGTGGCTGACCGTCCGCAAGTCGAAGACCGACGCGGGGGTGCGGAAGGTGAAGATCAGGGCCGTGCTGCGGGATGAGCTGACCCGGATCAAGCCGGCTGGCGCTGACCCGGACGGCTACGTGTTCGGGTCCGCTCAGGGCGCCAGGGCGAACCCGAGCAACATCCGCAACCGGGTGCTCGCTCCGGCTGTGAAGGCCGCGAGCGCGGCGCTGGTCGCGGCTGGGGCGACGCCGCTGCCGGAGCATGTCACTCCGCACTCGCTGCGGCGTACGTTCGCGTCGATCCTCTGCGCGATCGGTGAGCCGCCCACCGTCACGATGGCTGAGATGGGGCACACGTCCCCGAACCTCACGCTCAGCGTCTACGCGCAGGCGATGCGCCGCGACGAGCACGAAACGCGGCGTCTCCGGGCGCTTGTCGATGGGACAGACGAGCCCCGCGAATTGGCAGATATTGGCATTCGAGAGGCGGATGAGCTGCCGGTGGCCGACCGAAGCCGGGCCGCGTAACGGCAAAACCCAGCGACTTGCAGGGCTTTCCCGGAAGCGAACGACGGGCCTCGAACCCGCGACCTTCGGCTTGGGAAGCCGACGCTCTACCAACTGAGCTACGTTCGCACGCTGCCGGGATTCTAGTCGCCCGACGCGGGGAGTCGGAGGCTGGGGCGGCAAGGGGAGACCAGAAGGAGCGGGCAATGGGTTCCAGCCTGGGCCGGGCTTAGAATCCCGCCGATGGGAAGGGCTGGTCTGCGCCTTGCGGGGCTGCAACATCGCTTCGGCGGGCTGACGGTGCTCGACGGGGTCGGCTTCGACATCGCCCCTGGCGAGATCGTCGGGCTGGTCGGACGCAACGGTGCCGGCAAGACCACGACGATGCGGATCTTGATGGGCATCCTGACGGCGCAGGCGGGGTCGGTGAGCTGGGACGGGCAGGCGGTCGACGCGACGCTGCGGCGGCGGTTCGGCTACATGCCGGAGGAGCGGGGGCTCTACCCGCAGATGGGGCTGCTCGAACAGGTGGCGTACTTCGCGCGCTTGCACGGCATCGCACAGCGCGATGCCGAGGGGCGGGCCGGCGACTGGCTCGGGCGCCTCGGTCTCGGTGATCGGACCGACGATCATGTCGACGCGCTCTCCCATGGCAACCAGCAACGCGTGCAGCTCGCGGTCGCGCTCATGCACGAGCCGGTCCTGCTGGTGCTCGACGAGCCGTTCGCGGGACTGGACCCGGCGGCCGTGGACGTGCTCGCCGAGGTAATCGCGCAACAAGCCGCGGCCGGGGCGGCGGTGCTGTTCTCCAGCCACCAGCTGGAGCTGGTCGAGCGGATCTGCCGCCGCGTCGTGATCATCGAGCGCGGCCACGTGCTGGCGGATGGCACGCTGGTGCAACTCCGCGAACGGCTGCCGGCACAACTGCGCGTGAAGGTGCAGACCACCGGCGAGATGACCGCGGCCGGCGGCGGCGATGCTGACTACGCCTGGGCGGACGCGCTACCGGGTGCGCGGGTCTCTGCCTACGACCCCGATCTCGGGGTGCTGCTGGTCGTCGAGCCCGGCGCTGACCTGCAGGCGATCCTGCACGCCGCGCAGGCGGCCGGTCCGGTCGAGCACTTCGGCTTCGAAAGTGCGGGATTGATCGACCTCTACCGGGACCTGATCGCATGAGCAGCGAGATGCGATCCTCCGCGAGTAAGCGCGGCGCGATGACGCCGGCCTCGGGCTTGGCCCTGATCTGGCTGATCGCCCGCCGTGAGATCGCCGAGCGTCTGCGCGGCCGGCTCACGCGCGTGATAACGGTGGTCATGATCGTCGTGGTGGTCGCCGGCGTCGTTCTGCCAGGCGTCATCAAGTCGCACCCGAAGCCGGCGCGGATCGGGCTGGTGGGCCAGGCCGCGCAGGCACTGACGCAGCCGCTCACGCGGGCTGCCGCGGCGTCGCACATCAGCGTCTCGCTGAGTGCGCCGGCCAGCGCCGCGGCGGCCCACTCACGGATCGACGCGAAGCAGCTCGACGCGAGCCTGACGGTCAGCGCCGGCGGCGCCCGCGTCGAGGTTCGCGAGACGCTGGCGTCGAATGTCAGGCTGCTGCTCCAGACCGCGCTGAACGAGACGCGGATCACCGGCCGGCTCAAGGCGCAGAAGCTGCCGGTAGGCGAGGTTGTCGCTGATCTGCAACCGGCGCACCTGCAGGTCGTCGCGCTGAAGCCGCAGTCGGCCGAGCAAGGCGCGCGGATCACGATGGCGATCTTCGTGGCGCTGCTGATGTACGTGACGCTGGCGATGTACGGCATGGCGGTCGCCGGCGGCGTGGCCCAGGAGAAGACCTCGCGCACTGCCGAGGTGCTGCTGGCGATCGTGCGGCCGTGGCAGCTGATGGTCGGGAAGGTCGCGGGGATCGGCGTGACCGCGCTCGGTCAGCTCGCACTGACTGCGGTCGCCGGCGTGGTCGCCAACGCGTTCGCGCACAGCGCCAACCTGCCGAGCTCGTTGTGGGCGCTGTTCCCGGCGTTCCTGCTCTACTTCCTGCTCGGCTTCGTGCTCTACGCGTTTGCCTTCGCCGCCGCCGGCGCGGTGATCAGCCGGCAGGAGGAGCTGCAGGCGGTGACGCTGCCGATCACAATGCCGCTGATCATCGGCTACGTGATGGTCTTCCTCGCCTTCGGCTCACCCAACGCGCCCTGGCTGAAAGTCCTCTCTTGGCTGCCGCCACTGACCGCCTCGCTGATGCCGGCGAGGATCGCTCTCGGCCACGTTGCGATCTGGGAGATCCCGCTGACGATCGTGTTGATGTTCGGCTCGATCTACGCGATGGTCCGCCTCAGCTCTCGCGTCTACGCGGGCGCGCTGATCCGCGGTGGCGGTCGCCTCAGCCGCGCGGAGATGCTGGCGCTGGCCCGCGGCCGTGATGGCGCCGAGTCCCTCCGGCGCTAGCCGATCGGCGACTCGCGACAGGTTTTCCATGGTATTTCTGGAAAACCTGTCGCGAGTCGCCGGCGGAGACGGATTTGATGCCGAGAAGCGCCGTGCGGCCCTTCGCCGACCGGTGACCGCTGACCGGTGACCGCTGACCGCCGGTGTCCTACATCGACTCCGGGGCGCTGACGCCGAGCAATCCGAGCACCAGCTCGAGCACCGTGCCGGTGGCCTGGCAGAGCGCGAGGCGGAACGACTCGCTCGCCTGATCGTCGATCCCAAGTACCTGGCACTCGCCGTAGAAGGCGGTGAACTGCTGGGCCAGCTCGAGCGCGTAGCCGGCGATCCGATGCGGCGCCCGGCGCTCGGCCGCCTCGGCGATCTCACCGGGGAGGGCCAGCAGCTTACGGACAAGCTCGCGCTCGGAGGGCTGGAGCTCGCTCTCGCCGCCCGGGAGCTCGCCAGCGGGCGAGCTCCAGACGGAATCCGCACTGACGGCGGCAGCGACGCGGCCGGAGCCGGCCTTGGTCAGCAGCGAGGCGATTCGCGCATGCGCGTACTGGATGTAGTAGACGGGGTTCTGGGACGACTGCGAGCGGGCAAGGTCGAGGTTCAAGTCGAGCGTGCGGTCGTGTGAGCTCTGCAGCATGAAGTAGCGGCAGGCATCGACGCCGATCTCGTCGAGCAGCGCGTCAAGCGTCACGAACTCGCCACGACGCTTGGACATCGCCGCACGCTGATCGCCCTCCACAAGGTGCATGAACTGCAGGATCTGGACTTCGAGCAGGTCGGGATCGTTGCCCAGCGCCGCGAACGCCGCCTTCAGCCGGGCGACGTAGCCGTGGTGGTCGGCGCCGACGGGCAGCAGCTGCCGGTCGAAGCCACGGTCGCGCTTGTTCTGCATGTAGGCGACGTCGGCGGCGAAGTAGGTGGGGTTGCCGTCCGAGCGGATCAGGACGCGGTCCTTCTCGTCGCCGAGGGCGCTCGAGCGCAGCCAGACGGCGCCATCTTGCTCGTAGACGTAGCCACTGGCGCGCAGCGTCTCAAGTGCCCGGTCGAGCTGGCTGGGGGAGCCGGCGTGTAAGGTCCGCTCGCTGAAGAACGTGTCGTAGTTGACGCCGTAGCGGACCAGCGTCTGCTTGATCTGGGCCAGCAAGATCGCCACTGCCCGGTCGGCGATCACTGAGATCGCGACGGACGGGTCGCCGGCGCCCGGAATCTCCTTGGCGAGGTCGGCCACGTAGTCGCCCTGGTAGCCGTTCTCGGGGATCGGCTCGCCCAGCGCCCGCGCCCGCACGGACTCGCCGAGTCGCTGGATCTGCGAGCCGGCGTCGTTGAAGTAGTACTCGCGCGAGACCGTGTGCCCGTAGTGCTCGAGGATCCGGCCGAGCGAGTCGCCGTAGGCGGCGTGACGGCCACTGGCGGCGACAAGCACCGCGGTCGGGTTGGCGGAGACGAACTCCAGGATGATCCGCTCGCGCTGCGGCGCAGCGTCGGCGCCGAGACGGTCGCCCGCGTCGAGCACGAACCGCAGTCCTTGGCGGTACCAGGTGTCCGACATCGTCAAGTTGAGGAAGCCCGGGCCGGCGATCTCATAGCCGGCGAGCTGGTCTACGAGGCGCGTCTGCAGCTGCTCTGCGAGCTTGCCGGCAATGGCGCGCGGCGCCTCGTGCAGGCGGCCGCTGAGCAGCATCGCGGCGTTGGTGGCGTAGTCGCCTTGCCCGTCCCGCTTCGGGACGTCGAGGCTGGGGGCTGCGGCTTGCGCCGGGGCACCGCCGTCCAGCGTGTCGCTGGCGGCAAGGACCTCGGTGCGGAGGGTTGCGAGCGGATCCGTCTGATTCATCACCGATCGAAGTTAGCGACTTGTGATCGCCGGGTGCGACGTGGGGTCGGCCGTCGCCCGCTGGCGACGGCCATGCGGAGGCGGTCGCTCGCGGTGGCCGATCCTGGGGCCGGCCCACGGTCCCGCCGGCTCCGGCTCAGTGCAACGCGGCTCCGGGCTGGAAGAGGTTCTCGAGGGTGACGAGCTGCTGCGGCGTACCGAGGGCGATCAGCGTGTCGCCGGCGAGGATCTGGGCGTGGGGGGAAGGCTGCTGCTCGAGTGTGCCGTCCGCATGGCGCAGCGCGACGATCACGGCGTTGCCGCGCACGTCGGCAACGCTCTTCCCGACCCCGGTGCAGGCACCGGGCGCCTCGATCTGCTCGACCCGGAAATCGGTCATCTCGACCGCGCCCTCGACCTGCGGCCGCAACGCGATCCGGGCCATCGCCGAGCCGGTGGTCCGATACGGCGAAATCACGCGGTCGGCGCCGGCGCGCACGAGCTTCTTCTCGACGTCGTCCGCGGAGGCGCGGGCGATGATCGTCAGGCTCTGGTTCAGCTCGCGGGCGCTGAGCGTCACGAAGATGTTCTCGGCGTCGGAGTCGACGCAGGTGATGATCGCCGCGGCGCGGTTGATGCCAGCGGCAAGCAGCGTGTCGTCGTCGGAGGCACGCCCTTCGACGAACTCGTGGCCGGCAAGCTGGGCGAGGTCCTGGTTGGCCGGGTTGTCGTCGATCACGACGACCGTGGCGCCGGCGGTGGAGAGCTCCCGCGCCGCCTGACGGCCGACGCGCCCGTAGCCACAGATGATGTAGTGATCCGAGTAGGAGGCCACCAGCTTCTCGCTCCGGCGACGTTGCAGGATGCCCGCGAGCTGGCCGGAAACGAAGAACTCCGCCACCGTGGCCAGCGCGTAGAACAGGATACCGATGCCGAACAGCTCCAGCAGGACCAGGAGAACTCGTCCGGTCAGGTTCTGGGGCACCGGCAGCGAGCCAAGCGTCGAAACGGTGTCCATCGTCCAGAGGAAGCCGTAGGCGAACGAGCTGTGCTCGGTCAGAGCGTAGACGACGCTGCCGCCGACAACGATCAGCAGCAGCACGGAGAGCAGCAGCGCCAGCCGGAGCGAGAAGGCGCGTAGGTCACGCTCGCGGCGCTGGCGGCGCAACAGCGCGTAGCGGGCCAGCTCGGCGCGGGTCATGGACCGCCGCGCCGCCTCGCGCCGCTGGGCGGCCGGACCGCTCAGACCATGCATACCCAGGCCCGGCGCGCGGCCGTCACTCCCGCTGGCAGCCGGCATGAAGGTGGCGCGGTCGTTGCGCTGGTCCCGGTCTGATGTGCTCATCGCGTCGCTCGAAGCGGCTTCGTTGCTCTACGCGGCATTAGTGGTGATAAGGCTCGCCTGCAAGGATCTTATGCGCACGGTAAAGCTGCTCGAGCAGAACCACGCGCGCCAGCAGGTGCGGCAGCGTGATCGGGCCGAACGACAGCCGCCGATCGACACGGGGGAGCGGTGGCGCCCCGAACGGGCCGCCGATCACGAAGCAGAGGTTGCGCCCGCTGGCGCGGCGCGACTCGAGGAAGTCGGCAAGCTCGTGCGAGTCGAGCTCGTCGCCGCCGATGTCCAGCAGGCAGACGAAAGCGTCCTCGGGCACCCGCTTGGCGGCGTCGGTCTCATCGCGTACGTCGATCGTCTCGAGCCGCGCGTAGCGCCCGAGCAGCTTCAGGTAGTGAGCGACGTCATCGACGAACGGGGGACGGAGACGGCCGACTGCGACGAGAACGATTCGCACGGTGAGATACTAAGGCGATATGGACGAAGACAACGAATCAGAACGTCACATCAACATCCACTTCTCGCCCGAGATGATGGCCGGGCATTACGCGAACTTCGCGAACGTCAGCCACTCGGACTACGAGTTCACGGTTACGTTCGCGCGCGTCGACCATGAGGTCGAGGAGGGCGAGGTTCCCGGCGTCGTCGTCTCCCGCATCAACCTCTCGGCGCGGTTCATGCGCGAGCTGATCGATGCGATGGAGGAGAACTACGCCAAGTGGCAGACGCGCGAGAGCATCGAGAGCATCAAGAACCTGCCCGAGTACGGGGCCGGTGAGGGCGACGGTCTCGAGTGAACGTCGCGCTGATCGCTGACGTCCACGGCAACCTGCAGGCGCTTGAGGCGGTGCTCGATGACGCCGCCGACCGTGGCTGCGATCAGCTCTGGTGCCTCGGCGACATCGTCGACTACGGCGCCGATCCGGAGGCCTGCGTCGAGTTGGTCCGCAGCCAGGCCTCGACGTGCCTGGCCGGGAACCACGACATGGCGGTGACGGGCGCGCTGTCGCTTGAGCGCTTCTCGGACGTCGCAGTCGCCGCGGCCCGCTACAGCCAGCGGGTGCTGTCAGCCGGCTCGATCACATACCTGCGCACGCTCGAGCCGAGCCAGACGTGCGGCGACCTCTGCGGTCTCTACCACGGCAGCCCCCGCGACCCGGTCTGGGAGTACCTGCTCTCGCCGCTGCAAGCGGAGCTGTCGTTTGACTCGACCCCGCAGCGGCTCAGCTTCATCGGCCACTCGCACGTCGCGCTCGCGTTCCATCGGCAAGAGGGTGAGTCGGCGACCGGCGAGACCCACCACGCCGACGAGGAGCTGGACCTCGCGACCGGCTCCTGGCTGGTCAACCCGGGCAGCGTTGGCCAGCCCCGTGACGGCGATCCGCGCGCGGCCTGGCTGGAGCTCGACCTCGACGCGCTGCAGGCACGCTTTCACCGGGTCGCCTACGACGTTCGCGGCGCCGCGATGGCGATTCGCGCCGCGCACCTACCGACGGTTCTCGCCGACCGGCTGAGCCACGGGCAGTAGGACCTCCGGCGGACCGGTCCGCCTGGGGGTGCGGGCCTGGCGGTCGTCCACAAGCCCGCGGGCGGCAGGGCGCCCGCGCCCCCAGGAGACCGTCTAAAGTCAACCCGCGGATGCATTTGCTGAGTAGATTCGTCGCGACTGCAGGCGCGGGCCTGGCAGTCGCCGTACTGGCCGGTTGCGGCGGCAACGGCTCACTCCTCAGCTCCAGCCAGGCCAGCAAGCTGGGCGGCTACCTGACGCAGGCGAAAACGGCGCTCTCCGATGACGACTGCAAGACCGCGAGCTCGGCACTGAGTAACTTCAACAACTCGGTCGAAGGCCTCAGTGGTGTCAACGCGACGTTGCTCTCGAACCTGCAACAGGGCGTGCAGACCACCGAGCGGCTCGCTACCACCGAGTGCCCAGTCAGTGACACGACGACGCCGTCGACGACGACGCCGACGGCGCCGACGACGACCAAGCCGGCGCGGACGCGGCCGAGCACCACCACGACAAAAACCTCGACGCATCCGAAGACGACCACGACGGCGACACAACCACAGACCGGGACCACGCCGACCGAGCCGTCGGTCACGACCACGACGACGGCCCCGGCCTCGCCGACGACGACGAGCAGCGGCGGCGGCGGGCTGACCCCGACTGGCACACCAGGGGCCGAGTGATGATGGACGCCGACGATAGGATCGCGGGCCGTTACCGGGTGGAGGGTCGTCTCGGCGTCGGTGGCATGTCGACCGTGCTGCTCGCCACTGACGAGCGACTCGAGCGCAAGGTTGCGGTCAAGCTGCTCGCCGAGCATCTGGCCGACGACCCGACCTTCATCTCCCGCTTCCGGCGTGAGGCGTTGGCGGCGGCGCGGCTGGTGCATCCGAACATCGTCCAGGTGTTCGACTTCGGCTTCGACGACGACTCGAAGCAGCACTTCATCGTGATGGAGTACGTCCCCGGGCAATCGTGCGCGCAGCTGCTGCGCGACCGCGGACGGCTCGACGTCGAGGAGGCGATCGACATCGTCACCCAGGCCTGCAACGGCCTCGAGTACGCGCATCGCCACGGCGTCATCCACCGTGACGTCAAGCCGGGCAACCTGATGCTTTCCCAGTCCGGAGTGATTAAGCTCGCGGACTTCGGCATCGCCCGCGCCACCGGCCAGTCGGCGATCACTCAGATCGGCTCGGTGCTCGGCACCGCCGCCTACCTCTCGCCTGAGCAGACGCGGGGCGAGGACGCGGGCCCGTACGCGGACCTCTACGCGCTTGGCGTGGTCACCTATCAGATGCTCTCGGGACGGCTGCCCTACGAGGCGTCGTCGCTCTCCGAGCTGGCCCTGAGGCAGCAGCGAGAGCTGCCGCCGGCGCTCTCGGAGCTCGATCGCAGCATCCCGCAGGCGCTGTCGGACGCGGTTGCTGCCGCGATCTCGGTGGTGCCAGCCGAGCGTCCGTCCGACGCCTTGGCGCTGTCGGCATCGCTGACGAACGGGATGCGCGGCGTCGAGCCGCCCACCCGGCGCCCGCTGACCGCGGACGAGACCGCCGCGACGCGGATCATGAGCCCTCTCGACGACGAGGCCGGGGCGACGATGGTTGCTCCTGGTGGCGCCCTCGGAGATCTGCGGGCTCCCTATTACTCGGAGCCTGTTCCGGCACCGCCCCTGCGTCGCCGCCCGAGCCCGGCGCAGCGAAGCCAGGGGAATCTCGCCCCGCGCGAGCGCCGCGGTGCCGAACCGCGCGACCGCCGCGATGCTGAACCGCGCGACCGCGGCTCGCGCTCGCAGCCACGCAGTCGCCATCGTGGTCTGCGCCGCTTCGGGGTCTTGCTCGCACTGCTGGTCCTGATCTTGCTTGTGGTGGTCATCGTCGTCGCGATCCACGGCAGCGGCTCGAGCACGGTGGTGCACTACCAGAAGGTGGTGGCGAGTGACGCTCGCAACGGCATCAGCCAGCTGCAGACGCTGATCAACCGCTACACGTCGAAGTAGCCCTTAAACGGGGGAGGGCCGTCTGGCGGCGGCCCTCCTGCCCCGACGCTTACTTGGACGCCGAGGCCTCGACCGTCTCGGCCGCTGGCTTGGCGCCGCTGACGACGTTGATCTGCACCGGCTGCGGCTTGACCTCCGGCGGCTTCGGCACGGTGATCGTCAGCACGCCGTTGTCGAAGCTGGCGCTCAGCGAGTCTGCGCCGACGCCTTCAGGCAGCACCAACGAGCGTGAGAAGCTGCCGGCCAGGCGTTCGATCCGGCGGTAGCCGTTCTGCTTCTCGTCGCGCTCGGTCTTGCGCTCGCCGGAGATCGTCAGCACGCCGTCGAGGACCTCGAGCTTGACGTCCTTCTCGCTCATGCCGGGCAGGTCCACGTGCAGCGAGTACTCATCGCCGTTCTCGACGATGTCAATCGCCGGCACGAAGCCTCGCGTGATGCGGTTTGTCGGGGCCAGCGGCGTGGCGTTGTCGAAGAACGAGCCGAACAGATGGTTGACCTCGTCCTGAATCGCGCTGATGTCGCGGGACGGTGCCCAACGTACTAGTGCCATTGTCCACACCTCCGTGGTTCGTGTTCGATGTCTGTGACAAACGAGACTATAAAATCTAAGTCTCTGCGTGTCAAGTCTAGCGCGTGCGGGACCGGCGTTTCCAGTCGCGCGCGGCCGTTGCCGATTTTCTACGCATATGGGAGAAGATCGGCAACGGCCGAAGGGCTACCGTTGATCAGGATCGGCCGGCCGCCGCCGGCGCCGGGACATGCTGATAAATGCCCATACGTAGTGGAGGTGCAGTGATGAGCACGCTCGTTGCAGTCTCGATCTCGCCCGTCGGCGTTGGTGAGGAGCTCGGTACGGAGGTCGCGAAGGCGATCAAGGTGATCCGTGACTCGGGCCTGCCGAACCACACGAGCTCGATGTCCACCGAGATCGAGGGCGAGTGGGATGAGGTGCTGAAGGTGGTCGGCGACGCCGCCGCGGTCTTCACCGATCAGGGCATCCGCACCTCGGTCTCGCTAAAGGCGGACATCCGCCCCGGCGTCAGCGGCAGGATGGCCACGAAGGTCGAGACGGTCGAGAGGATCCTCGGCGAGCAGTCGTGACGGTTGGCGCCGGCACGTGATGGCCGGCGCTCCTAGGCGATCACCAGCGCCTGCCGATGGAGGCCGGCTACGGCCGTGCGCCAGCGGGCGCGCGGCCGGCGAAGAACGCTGCGACCGTCGCAGTGAGCTCGCCCTTCGCGATCGCGGAGCGCAGATCTGACATCAGCCGCGAGATGAAGCTGAGGTTGTGCAGCGTCAGCAGGCGCGCGCCGGTCGCCTCACCGGAGTGAACGCAGTAGTTGATGTAGCCGCGGCTGAAGCCCTGCGTGCAGGTTGGGCAGGGGCAGCCGTCGAGGATCGGCTCGTGGCTGCCGCGCCAGCGGGACTTGGCAAGGTCGACGCGCCAGCGCTGATCGGGTTCCGGCACGATCGCAACGCCGTGGCGGGCGAGCCGGGTGGGCATCGCGCAGTCGAAGGTGTCGATGCCCTGCTGGACGCCGAGCAGGAGATCGTCGATGTCGCCGATACCGAGCAGGTGTCGCGGTCGCTCCGGGGCGATGCGGTCGAGCTCAGCGGTGCTCCAGCCGACCACCTCGCGCATCTGCGGCTTGTCCTGTCCGAGCGAGCCGCCGATCGCGATTCCCCGTACGCCACTGGCGGCGATCGCCTGCACCGAGGCGATCCGCAAGTTGTGCTCGACCCCGCCCTGGATGATGCCGTAGAGCACCTGTTCGCTGGACTCGTGCTGAGCGTGCCAGTCGAGGCAACGGTCGAGCCAACGGTGTGTGCGCTCGGTCGAGCGGGCGGTGTAGTCGTAAGTGGCGTGAAAGGGGGTGCACTCGTCGAATGCAAGGGCGATGTCGGAGTGCAGCGCCGACTGCACCCGCATCGATTCCTCCGGGCTGAGGAAGCGCTCGCTGCCGTCGAGGTAGGAGCGGAAGCGCACGCCCTCCTCCGAGATGTCGAGCACCGCGCCGAGGGATGCCGGCGCGGCGCCGGGATGCTTCCTACCCGCGCCGTGACCGCGGCCCTTGATTTCGTCAGCGACGGAGCCGTGGCCCATCGAGAAGACCTGGAAGCCCCCGGAGTCCGTGATGATCGGGTGCGGCCAGCGCATGAACTCGCCGAGGCCGCCGTAGCCGTCGATCAGCTCGGGCCCGGGCGAGAGGAAGAGGTGGTAGGTGTTGCCGAGTACCATCTCGAAGTCCAGCGCATCGACGTCGGCGGGGGCGAGCGTCTTCACCGCGCCGCGCGTCGCCAGCGGCACGAACGCCGGGGTTTGCACCGTACCGTGAGCGAGCTGAAGGATGCCTAGGCGGGCCTGGGAGTCGCGGTCGCGGCTGCGGATCGTAAATAGGTCAGTCATCGCAAAGGAAGCTAGTTGCTTTAGCGGCTAAGATCTTCCCGGCATGGATTTCGTGCTCAACATGCTGCAGGTCCTGTTCAGCATCATCGTGGTGGTGTTGATCCTGATGCATTCGGGGCAGGATGCTGGCCTGTCAGGAGCGTTCGGGGTGGGCTCCGGAACGGGTCCGCTCAGCGGTGGATCACTGATCGAGCGCAACCTGACGCGTTGGACGATCGTTTTCTCCATATTGTTCGTGCTCAACACGATTGTGCTACTGGATCTCGGTTGAGTGGACAGGTTTGACTTGGCGTCATTCGTGTCGCTGTAGCGCCCAGACTGCGTCCCCCTTCAGCCTCGAAGCGTGATGGCCCAACCCGAGCCTGGGGCGAGCGGCCCATCGGGAGGTGCGGAGGAGCCGCTCCACCGTGCTTCCCACCTGCATCGGGGGCTGTCGGTGCTGGCGGTGGTCGCAACCTCTGCCGCAGCGTTCCAATTTGGCTCGGCGCTGCCGTATAGCTGGTTAGTTGCAGCCTTGTTGCCGGTTGCCTTCGGCGGCGGCGTGGCGCTTGCAATCGCTGTCCTTGCCGCACGCAGCGAGCGTCAGCTCGCGCGTCTCGACTGGGTGCTACTCGCACTTGGCTGCGTGTCCCTGCTGACCATGCTGGCCGGCACCTTGTTCACCCACCCCGGCTACACCAGCGACGAGGCAGCGTTCGAGCAAGCCGCGGCGCACCTGCTGCTGCACGGGCACGATCCCTATGGCGCGAACCTTTCATGGGCCTTCACGCAGTTCCGCGTGACCCCCCGGTATCAGACCTTCCTGCTGAACGGAGGCGAGGCAACAACCCTTGGGTACCCGGCGTTGCCGACGCTGGTCGCAGCGGTCGGGAACCTGCTGGTGGGTGGAACGGAGGCGCAGCCGATCACCTACGTTGCCGTCCTGCTGGTGACGCTGGTCTTGCTGTTCAAGCTGCTTGAGCGGCGGTTGCGTCCATTGGCGGTTCTGGCGATCGTGCCGCTGCCGATGATGTTCCTCTCGGCAACGGGGGGTCTAACCGAGATCATCCTGGCGCCGCTGCTGGTATTCGTTGCCTACCGCTGGAGCAGCACCGGCAGGGGAGGACGACTCACCCGGTTGCAGAAGTGGCAGGCGATCGCTTTCGGGCTTGCGCTTGCCGCTCAGCAGGAGGCGTGGATCTTGGCACCGTTTCTCGTGCTGGCGATACTCCTGATGCGCCGGAGCGAGATCGGCTTCGCACAGGCGGCGAAGGTGGCAGGTCGCTATGTCGCGATCGCGCTGCTGGCGTTTTTCGTGCTGAACCTGACGTTCATCGCGTGGGGTCCGAAGGCCTGGCTTCTGGGGGTCACCACGCCGCTGCGCCAGAAGGCGCTGCCGCTTGGCCAGGGCCTGATCGATTGGACCGTCTACTTGGGGCACGGCGGGGGCATGCTCTCTGCCTACAGCTACGCAGCCCTGGCGCTGCTGCTGGGGCTGCTGGCGCTTTACGTGATCGAGTTTCCGCGACTGGCTCGAGCACTCTTCGCCTTGCCGGTGGCGCCACTGTTCGTCTCAACGCGGCCACTGTTCCCCTACTTCATCGCGCTGGTGGGCGCGATGGTGGTGAGTGTCACATCGCCAGATCAGGATGAGTTCCACACCCTGCAGCCGCTGTGGCGTCCGCCGCGGCGCTGGCACCGGCCGGCTGCAGGCGCGGTTTGCCTGGTGCCGACGTTTGTACTGATTGTGCTGGCACTGGCCGTGCCGGCACCGCTGACAGTCCGGCTGCTCGCAACCATGGGGTTGAGCGGGCCGGGCTCGAACATCTACCGGCTCAGGCTCAGCGTGCACAACCGCTCCGGCCACGCGCTAACACCCCGCTTCGTCACCAACGCCGTTGGCAGCTCCAGCGCCTTCTGGCACCAGACGTCGGGACCACGCTCGCTGGCGGCTGGCGCCACGCGCGTCTACGTGCTGACCGCGCCCGACACCACGGCGATGTTCGGCGCGAACGAGGCGGTAGCGCTGGGGGCGGCAACCAGCTCGCCGGCGACTTTCAGCTCAGGTGGCAGGATCTCGGCCCACGGCTACATCGCCGACCTCGAACCCCAGCAGGTCGACCACGTGCTGGCGCCGGGACAGTCGGTCACGTTCACGGTGCAGCTCCGCACCGTGGCGGGAGCTGCGGTCCATCAGGCTGGCGTTCCCGTCGCGCTCACGCAAAGCGTGGCCGGCCCGCAGGGCAACGCGGAGGTGCTGGCCGATATCAACCACCAAGGTCCAGGCATGCACACCGTCCAAGGACGCACAAACCGCGAGGGACAGGCGACCTTCCGCGTCACCGGCAACCATGAGGCGACACAGCCGGTCCTGTTCCAGGCCTACGTCACAGGTCCGGGCCAGCCGCCCTACGGTCGGTCGGGCACTGTTTCGGTGCTGTGGGGACACTAGCGGGCTGAACCCTGCGTCGGCATGATGGCGGCCCCGCTGGGCCGCCGACAGTGGCCGGAGCCGCCTCGTCCTGCAGGCCGATTAGTTTACGATGCTTCCATGCTCGTGACGCGTACCGTTCGCAAGCCCTTCCGGGTAGACCTGTTCAGCCCCCGTTGAGCGTCCTCGGAACAGTCGCGAATCGTCGCCGGAGCGCGACGGCTGCCTGGTTTTCGCCCGTTCGGGTTGCTTGCCTGCTGGTGGTGATCGCCACCGGTGTCTGGCTGGTGGCGTTCGCGGTGACGCTGCCGAAGCAGCTCGCGGCGATCTACGGGATGGCGGACGCGGCTTTGGCTCCGTACCTCACGCAGATGTGGCTGAGGGCGCCCGCCGGGTCGCACATGCTGATGGCGAACGTGCCGTGGTATTCGGGGTACTGGGTGCTGCGGCTGTTGGCGGACTTCCCCGATCACCGGGGTCTGTGGGAGATCGCTCCGTGGCTGGTCTCGACGCTGGCGGCTGCCTGCGCGGGCTGGGCGACCGGAAAGGTTGCGGGGAAGGCGGCTGGGTTACTCGTGGCCACCGCGCTGATCTGCACGGGCTCGGTCATGCTGGCGTTGCAGTTTGCGTGGAGCATCCACGGCTTCATGTATGTGGATGTCCTCTTACTCGGGGCTTTTGTGGTCTGGCTTGGGGAGGTGCGAGCTCATGGGGGCGCCAGCGCGAGGTTGCTGTGGCCGTTGACCGTGGCGATGCTGGTCGTCGCCGCAGTCGGGGTTGCGTCCGATCAGATCGTGCTTGCAGCGGGCGTCGGTCCGTTCGCGCTGGCTGGCGCGCTGCTGACAGTAACGATGGGGCGTGGATCACGGCTGCGGGTAGGAACGGCGGTCGCACTCGTGACGGTTGGTTCGTTCCCCGGAGCAGCGATCTTCGGCGCGGCGATGCGCCGCGCCGGCCTGCAGGCGGACACGTTCCCACTCGCACTGGTGCCGCTACGGCAGGTTCCTCACCATCTGCTGCTGCTGACGCAGAGCGTGTTCTCGCTCTGGAGTGGCTACTTGCACGAGGGCGGAACCTACCCGGGCGGCGTGCTCGGCTATGCGTGCTCGGCGGTCGTGTTGCTGCTGATCGGGCTGTCGGTGGCGCTGCTCTGGCGCATGGCGCGCGCGGCGCTGGCGCGCAAGCCGGGTCGTGACGGCGGCCCTCTGGCCAGTGGTCCGGCACTCGCGCACGCCATCTTCTGGGCAGCAAGCGTCGTAGCGACGTGCGCCGTGTACGTTGGCTCCACGGCACCGCTCGACATCGAGGGCAGGCGCTACGTCGTGACGGCGGCCTACTCGATCCTGATCCTCGGCGTGAGCTCGGCAATGACGGCTCGGCGACGACGCTGGGCGGGCGTGGCCACGGCCGTGGGCATCGCCCTGCTGATCAGCACTGGGGCGATCGGCCTGATGCGCTCCGGCATCCAAGCCGTACAGGGTCCATTACCGACTGTGCGCATGTCGAATGAAGTCAATGCCTTCGCCCGCAGCGAGCATGTCAGCCTGGTGTATACGGGCTACTGGGATTCGATGCCGCTCGGCTGGCTGACGCCGAACTCAGTGCCGGTGTATCCGGTGATCGGATGCAGCTCGGGCCTGTGTCCGTTCGCCAACGTGTCCGCAGGCCATGGCTTGGGTATCGATAGCTGGTATAAACCGCTCCCGGATGTCCGTTCGATGCTCGTGCTCGATGACGTACTCGCGAGCGGAAACGCTATGCCGGCTACTGCGCCGGCATACCTCGGCCGCCCGCTGCGTAGCGAGCAGTTGTACGGCGGTAGGCTCATAGTCGACGTCTACGGCTACGACATCGCCTCGAAGCTGAGCGGTAGCTAATCACGATCGTCGCGCGGCCCAGCCCCCTCGCATGCCGCGTAGTCCTCGCTCCCGCGAGTCAACCCCCACCAAACCGACGCCAGCCCAGTTAGCTAGGATCGGCAACGAGTGACGCCAGTCGACCAACAAACTCCCACTCGCGATTCTACAGCTGCCCCCAAGCAGCCGCGACGCTCCCAACCGAAGCGCATCCCGAGCTGGCTGAAGAGCCCGAACGCTTGGGTTGCGCTGTCCGTCTACGTGGTGATCGCGCTGGTCTGGGATCGCGCCACCGTTGCGCACATGGAATCGGGCTGTTCGTGCGGGCTGCCGGGCGACCCGAGCATGTTCCTGTGGTCGTTCGTCTGGTATCCACACGCACTCCTACACGGTCTGCCGCTGTTCCAGTCATCGAGCGTCTACGCGCCAACCGGCGAGACTCTCGCGGGTACGACCACCGTGCCGTTTGTGGCACTGCTGATGGCGCCACTCACTTGGCTGTGGGGACCGATCGCGAGCTTCAACGTTGCGTCGATCGCCGCGCCCGCACTCAACTCTTGGGCGGCGTTCCGACTCGCCCGATACGTCTCAAAGTCGTCCTGGGCCTCACTGATCGCCGGCGTCGCATATGGCTTCGGCACTTACGATATTTTATCGGTGCCTGGTCACATGCAGCTATTCGTGGTTCTGTTCCCGCCGCTGATCGCGCTGTGCACACTGAAGCTTGTCGCTAGGCAGATGAGCCGGTGGCGCTTCGTGGTCGCAGTTACCCTGACGCTGGTTGCGCAGGTCCTGACCTCGACTGAAGTGCTGTTTACGATGACCGTAGTAGGCATCGTCGCGCTGGTGGTTGGCTACGCCTTCGCGAACCATGATCTGCGGCAACGTATTCTGTCGATGCTTCCGTGGCTTTTATTGGCCTACGTGATTGCAATGGCGGCATGCTCGTACTATTTGTACCTAGAGTTCAAGGCACCGCCTGCCATCGACGGATCAGGCCTTCTCTACCCAACCGACCTCCTCGCGTTTGTGATCCCGACGCCGGACACTTGGATCGGTGGGACGCGCTTCATCCCAGTGATCAGCCTATTCGCCGGTACTACATCCGAGACTAACGCGTATCTCGGTCTGCCGATGCTACTGATTGTGGCCCGCTGCATCACGACTCGGTGGAAGCATCGTGAAGCTAAATTCCTAGCCGTGCTTATTGGGCTCGTGGTACTCTGGGTGCTGGGCACTAAGCTCTATATCGCTGGCAAACCGGTGCTCTGGCTTCCGTACGCGCTGATTGAGCCACTCCCAGGTTTCGACCAGGTGCTGCAAGGACGCGTTGCACTCTACCTCGAGCTGATCTGCGCAGTGATCCTCGCAGTCTGGATGGCCGAGCCGGGCCGTCGCTGGCTACGGCTATCAGCGGGCGTGATCGCGGTGGCTTTTGTGCTGCCGAACTTTGTTTACGTCGGCGGGGGAAATGCTGGCACATGGCAGAGCCCAGAGTTCTTCGCAACGTCGATGTATCAGAAGTACCTCAAGCGTAACGCCACGGTGGTGGATCTGAAGTGGGGGTCTGATCTGAACTTCAGCATGCTCTGGCAGGCCGAAGACCACTTTTACTGGAGACTTGCCGATGGCTCATTCACCACTCCGCCGCCCTCATGGACTAATTCGAAGATCGACCAGGCGCTAATCACGGATACGCCGTATACGGGTGATGCCACTGCTCTGCGAGCCTGGTTGAAGGCTCGTGGCGTCAATGACGTGGTGGTCGTTCCAGCCTCGGAGTCGACCTGGGCACCGACACTACGTGCTGCGGGTTTGCGTAAGCGGCTCAATGTCGGAGGCATCTACCTGTATCCCGTACCGGATCACTGGTATGCACACCGGCACAGCAAATGAAATCGGCGCGGGGCACAGAGCTGACGGCCGCGGTCGATCAAGTCGGCGGCGCTCAAGCCGCCGCCGTTGTCGAAGGCCGGAGGCGAGCTCCGGCAGCGGATTGACGTGGCATTGAACGCACCGCTGAGTGAGGTCGGGGCGCGGGCGCGAGGATTCGCAGCAGCATCGCGACGCTGAGTCCGCTGGAGTGTCGCGTCGCTCCCAGCCGTGATGGAATGGCGCAGTCAAACTCTCTATGACGTGGTGCGAACGTTTGAGCAGGGACAAGCCGCACCATGCCTAGAGAGAATCGATTCGGTTACAGCGAGCTGACCGGCGCGGAGAATAACGGATAGGCTCTGCAGCGGCAATATGGCTCAAACAACTGTGAATGACTCCAATGCGGCTACGGCGGAGCCGAACGCGAACTGCAGCCGCGACGACCACGTTTCAAGCTCGCACCGCGCCATTTCAGTGGTCGCGGCCCTGTCGCTGGTCCCGCTGGGGTTCATGTCGTGGGGAGGTACTTCGGTTGATGTGCCGTGGACAGCCGGGGTCGTTGTCCTCGTCATCGCGTGCGGCCTCGGGCTCGCCGCGGCGACTGCAATGGTGCGCAGCGAGCGAGCGCTCGCGCGGGTCGATCTGATCTTGCTTGTGGTGGGCTTGCTCGCGATGGCGACGCAAGCTGTGAGCCAGCTCCACGCGGGTCCCGGCTACGGCACGGACGAGGCCGCGTTCGACCAGGCGGCGGGGCAATTGCTGCTGCACGGCCATAACCCCTATGGCGTGAACCTCGGCTGGGCGCTGACTGAGTTCAAGGTGCCGTACGTGTGGGCCACCAAGTTGGTCGACGGCAACGTCGTCACGACCTACGGCTACCCGCCGCTGACAGCGGTACTCGCGGCGCTCGGCATCGTCATCACAGGCGGTAACCAGGCAGCGCCGATCATCACCGTCACCGTGGCGGGCGCGGCGGCGGTCTTGATGTTCTTCCTGCTGCCGCGGAGGCTGCGGCCACTGGCGGTAATCGCGGTGATCACGATGCCGGCGATCACGGGCCTGGCGCTCGGGGGCGAAAGCTCGGTGCTGAGCATGGCCTTGCTGCTGCCGGTCGCATACCGCTGGACGCGCGTCGGCAGCAGCGGCCGGCTGAAGGCGATCGAGGTAGGCCAGGCCATCCTGCTCGGCTTGGCGATTACCAGCCAACAGATTGCCTGGTTCGTGGCGCTATTCCTGGTTGTTGGTCTGTGGCTGCTGCGCCGCCGGGATCTCGGCTGGCGCCGCGGGACCGTGGTCATCGCGGAGTACGCCGCGGTGGCGGTGGCCGTGTTCGTGCTGATCAACCTGCCGTTCGCGATCGATGGTCCGCATCGCTGGGCGGACGGGGTCCTGGCACCGCTGCTCCAAGCTTCCGTCCCACTCGGGCAGGGCCTGATCTCGCTCACGATGTTCCTCCACGTGGGTGGCGGCGACATCTCGGTGTTCGGCCATGCCGCGCAGCTGTTGCTGCTGGGGCTGCTCGTCGTCTACGCCTTGGACTTCGAGCGGGCTGGTCGCGCGGCGTTCGTGCTGGCGGTGGTGCCGTTCTTCATCTCGTCCCGTTCGCTCGAGGTCTACTTCGTGGTCTTGCTCCCGGTGATGGTGGTGAGCGTCGTGACGACGGCGAGCTCGGACTTTCGCGGCGCTTCGCTTTGGGAGTCGTTGCGAGGGCCCGGACTGGCGGGGCTTAACTGTGTGGCGCTGCTCCCGGCTGCCGTCCTCCTCGCGGTTGGGCTGCTGACACCGGCACCGCTCAGCATGCGGGTGCTCGCGATCGGGACCGGCCAACCCGGCTCGATCATTCAGGTCCGCGTTTCAGTGCGAAACCGCTCCAGCAACGCGCTGACGCCGCATTTCCTGACCGATCCCGACGGAGCCGGGGAAAGCTACTGGCACCTGCATGGGGGGCCAGTAACACTCGCGGCGCACCAATCCGCCGTGTACACACTGATCGCTCCCGATACGCAGTCGATGCCAGGCATTGGCGAGCCCTTCGACGTCGACGCGATCACCGCGGATCCACGCACGTTCAGCAGCTCCTCCCGCTTTGTTCCCCAGCCTTACGCGGTCACGCTGACGCCGAGCGCGGTGGAAGAGGTCATGCATCCGGATCAGAGCGTCACCTTCACCGCGCAGCTACAGACCGCGAAGGGCGCGACGCTAAGGAAGGCCGGCGTTCGCATCATAATGTGGCAGAACGTCTATATACACAGCAAACCGGTCCCCGGGGGAGCGAGCGTCAACGCCGGGAGTCCACACAAGACGGCGTCCTACGCGGTCACGGGCCGTGACGGTAGCGTCCGCTTCCGGGTCACTGACCGTCATCCGCAGCGCCAGCCGATCTACTTCCAGGTGGCTGTCGCTCCGCGCGGTTCTTACTTGTTCGGGTACACCGGGAAGGTATCCGTAATCTGGCGTTGAACCTAGCCATCATCGATAGATCCGAGATGGACAGCCCTTCCGTCATCGGCTGCGGAACCGAGCAGAGTCTTCGGTCATTTCTGACGTTATCACTGCACCTCATGTACACTCCCGCGAAGTGAGCGTATTAGCTGCTGGCCGAACTCTATGGAAGCGTTGGCCATTGCTGGCAGTGATCGTGGTTCTCGTTCCTGCTCTATGGGTCACGGTCGTGCCGCCGTACAGCAACAGCCCACCAATTCGCTCCGACGGGCTTGGCTATTACGCATGGAATGACGCGATTGTCACTGGGAACTTCGGCTTCTGCCGATGGGCTGATCAGTTGGACGTTGTGGGTGCGCTGACTGCCCGTAACCACGTGCATCCGGGACGCTGCGAAAACAAGTACCCGCCCGGACTCGCGTTGCTGCGGTTCCCTGTTATGGCACCACTCGCCGCGTTGGGCGGCGGCGCCCGAACGCTAGCGGTTAGTTCCGCTGAGGAGCGTGCCAACCAATGGCTCGGCGTGGTAGCGCTGCTGACCACGGTGGTCCTCGTTGCGATGACGATGCGTCGGCTCGGCGTAGACGCGCTGCTGGCCGACCTCCTTACGATCCTGGCGTGCTTCGGCACCGGCTTGTTTCACTACGGCACTTACGACGCGTCTTTCACTCATGTCTACACTGCGGCATTGTTCGGCGGTTTGCTCTACGTCGGCGTGCGCGCGGCCGATAGGGGCCGCCGACTTCGGTGGAGCGTGGTGTTCGCACTGGTGCTGTTGATCGGGCTGATCCGCCTGCCGAACCTGCTGGTGGTGCTTGCCCTTGCAGCTGCTTGGCTGCTCTGGCGAGTGCGCGGCCTTGCGCCAAAGCGGTGTCGCTCGGAGCTGGTCGCTACGGCGCTTCCCGTGGGTGCAGCGATCGCGATCATTGTGGCTTTCCAGCTCATCTACACGCACTGGACCGCAGGCGCATGGAGTCTATCCTCCTATGGGTCTGGCGAGCCCCTGGAGCCCGGCCAGCTCGCGGAGCTGAAAGTGCTCTTCTCCTATAACCACGGCCTGGTGCTCTGGTACCCCGTGATGGCGCTGCTGCTGGTGATCTCGCTGCTGTCTCGAGCCTCGCGTCAGTGGGGTTACATTGCGGTTACCTGCGTCGGCCTGCTCACGCTGCTCTACGGCTCCTGGATCCCGTGGTTCCTCGGCGGTGCGTTTGGCGAGCGCGGCTTCGTCGACGTCGTTCCGATCGTCGCGGTTGCGGGCGGGCTGGGGATCTCGGCGCAGCCGCAGCGTGCCCGGGCAGTGAGCATCGGCGCCGCCGCGGTCTGCATGCTAATCACGCTCGGGCTGATGCGCGGCTACTGGAGCGGGGCATTGCCGTTCGCGGGTGACACCGGCCGTGAGTACTGGCAGCAGCTTGCTAGCTGGCGCTCCTCGCTCTGAGCTCGGGCGGGCTAACGCCGGCGCGTTCGTCCTCGTGTCGACGAGTCCCGGGCTCGATGTCGACGGGCTGAGGGACACAATAAGGAGTAGCCTCTCCATCTCCGGGCGGCTCAAGCACTGCGGGCACCTGTCGACTACTACTTGAGTTCCTGACGGCGGCGGGTCGCCTTCGGGCCGGCAGTGACGATGACCGGCGTCAGCTTCGGTGTCACGGTCGAACTCGTCGGGCAGCACAACTGCAAATGCGTCTGAGGTTTCCCAGTCAGGTGCGCCGAGCTGCGAGCCACATCTTCAGGGTCGGGGCCGTATTCATTGCCGCTCTCGGCACGTCCGGAGGCGGCGTGCTGGCGGCGCTGGCCGCGCGGTCAGTGGCTGCGACATCGGCGGCTCATCGGATCGGATCGGCTCCGCGCCTGCCGCACGGGGCGCGGGTGACCGGGCGTTTACGATCGGGAAGATCGCTGTCGCTTGTGGTGGCGCTGAAGCCGAGCGATCCGTTGGCGCTTGCCGCCTACGCGACGGCGGTCTCGACACCGGGCTTGGCGGAGTACAGGCAGTACCTGTCGGTAGCGCAGTTCCGGCAGCGCTTCGCGCCTAGTGACGAGCAGATCCAGGCGGTTCGCTCCGAACTGCGCAGCGCCGGGCTGGCACCGGGATCGGTCTCCGCGAACGGGCTGCTGATCGACGTGACGGCTAGTGCTGGCAGGATCGCCTCGGCCCTGCACACCAGCTTCTCGCAAGTCCACCTGGCCTCCGGCCGGACGGCGTACGCGAACACCGCGGCGCCGGAGTTGAGCGGTAGCGTCGCCGGCCTCGTCCAGGGCGTGATCGGCCTCGACAACCTGTCGGTGCCACACGCGCTCGGGCTCGAACGGGGCACGGACAGCATGCAGCCGTTCGCACTCACGGCGCCGCGGGCAAGCGCCGTGAGTGCGAACATCAGCGCGCCGACGCCATCGTGCACAGGTGCCACTACTGCGGCCGGCGACTACGGTGCCTACACGGCCAATGAGATCGCCTCGGCGTACGGCTTCACCAGCCTTTACGGCGACGGTGACTTCGGCGCTGGCCAGACCGTCGCGCTGATCGAGTTCGCGCCATACAGGACGACCGACCTTAACGTCTACCAAAGCTGCTACGGCACGCCGAGCGAGACGGTCACCTCTGCCTCCGTCGACGGCGGCGCCGGCACGGACACGTCTGGTGTCGGCACGGCGGAGGCGGATCTCGACATCGAACAAATCATGGGCTTGACGCCGGCGGCAGACATCAAGGTCTACGAGGCGCCGGACAATGACACGGGTCCGCTCGACGATCTGACGCAGATCGTCGACGACGACACGGCGCAAGTGGTCTCCACCTCTTGGGGCAGCTGCGAGCTAGACGACGGCATGAGCAGCGAGGCGGCGGCGGAGAACACGCTGTTCGAGGAGGCCGCCGCGCAGGGGCAATCCGTCTACGCGGCTGCTGGCGACTCCGGCTCGACCGACTGCGACGGCGACGGCGACGGGAGCGGCAACGACGGCGCGCTGGCGGTCGACGACCCCGGCAGCCAGCCGTACGTGACGAGCGTGGGTGGCACCACGTTGCGGTCAGCAACCGCATCGACACAGACCGTATGGAACGAGTCTCAAAAGGAGTACGGTGCCACCGGCGGAGGGCTTTCGGGGTTGTGGGCGATGCCGAGCTACCAGAGCGAGGCGTCGTCGTCGCTGAACGTGATCAAGTCCGGTCTCTCAGAGCGGGGGTGCGGCAGCACGGGAACCTCCTACTGCCGGGAAGTTCCCGACGTGTCGGCGGACGCGGACCCAGTGACGGGGTATGTCGTCTACACGATCGACAACCTGGACTCGAACCAGCCCGTGAAGTATGGATGGACCGCACTCGGCGGCACCAGCGCCGCCGCGCCGCTGTGGGCGGCGCTGACCGCTCTCGCTAATGCCTCCAGCTACTGCGCCGGCACCCCAATCGGCTTTGCGAACCCGGTGCTCTACGACGTCGCCGACAACGACTACGGCAGCGCCTTCACCGACATCACCTCTGCTGGGAACAACGACTACGCCGCATCCGGCTACTCTGGCGACCTCTACCCGGTGGAGTCCGGCTACGACATGGCAACCGGCCTGGGCACGCCGATCGCCGGGACGCTGGTGCCCGACATGTGCGCGGCACCGCGTTCGACAACGACCTCCTTCCCTGTGATGGCAACGACTACCAACACGACTGCGACCCCCTTGGGCCCGACCTGCAAGGCGGCCACGAACACCCTGCGGAAGAGCGGTGACAACCTTGCGCTGCGCAACCACCGCCGCAGCGCCAAGCTGACGCTCTCCGCGACGGTCGCGAGCAACTGCTCCAGCGACAAGCTCAGCTTCCAGATCCACATCGCCACGTCGGAGTCGAAGCACACGCGCGCGAACGACACCGTGAAGGTTCGGATTCTGAGCACCTCTGGCAAAACCCTGGCGACGTTGAAGACGCTCTCAAACCACAACGCCGCCCGCGGCTATAAGACCGTGACGCTGCGTGTCGAGAAGTGGGTGGGGAAGAAGGTGAAGGTCGAGTTCCTCGCCGGTGAGGGCGGCCACAAGTCCACCAGCTTCACCGTACGCGAAGTGAAGCTGGCCGCGTCCTGATATAGAGTCCTTCCCGGGCCGGGGGCGGGATCACGACGATCGTTGCTGCTGGCAGCGGTGACGACGGTGATCCACCCGTACATGGACCTCTCCTGGCACCACGCCTACTGCGAGGTACGCCCATTCGCGGTCGCGTGCTTCGTGCTTGGTGGCCACGGCTTCACGATCAGCCGTACCGGCTACATCCTGTACTAGGCGCGATCACCGAAGCGGCGTGGTCGTGTGAGGGTGAAAAGCGCCGCGATGCTGGCCAGTGCGGCTACGAGCATGACGATGGCCATCGGCAGGGCGTTCCTTGACCCGGCGAGCCCGACAAGGGGAGAGACGAGGGCGCCAAGTGCGAATTGGGCGGCGCCGAGGAAGGCGGAGCCGGTTCCGGCCGCATGGACGGCCTCACTGGTAGCGAGGCTGGCCGCGTTGTTCAAAATGAATCCCTCAGCGCACATGATCGCGAAGAGCAGGATCAGGGTCGGCCAAAGCGGCAGGTGAACAACAGCCACGTCGACCAGCAGGAGGATGCTGATGAGGGCGAGCACGGTGGCCGCGATGCGGAGCTGGAGGTAGGTCGGGAAGCGCCGAGCGAGCATGGCACTGCAGGCGATGGTGCCAATCAGACCGCATGCGTTGATCGCGACCACCACCGAGTACTTGATCGTGGACAGCCCGAGGATGTCCTGTAGGACGAAGGATGAGGCGGACAGGTAGGCCATCATCGTCCCGAAGGCGAAGGCATTGCTCAGGGAGTAGCCGAGATAATTCCGGTTTTGGAGGACCGTCCACAGCTCGCGGCGCAAGATCGTGAACCCGCCGGCGTGGCGGGATCCGATCGGCAGGGTCTCGGGAACAGCAGCAAGCACGCCGCAGATCATGACCGCGGTGAGCGCGGTGATCGCCCAGAACACGCCGCGCCAGCCGAGCGTGTCGACCAGGGTGCCGCCGAACAGGGGCGCCAGGACCGGTCCGAGCCCCTGGATGGTCATCAGCACGCCGAAGAGGTGGGTCAGGGTGATACCGCGAGCCCGGTCGGCGATCACCGCGCGGCTGAGGACGATGCCGGCGGCGCCGCTGAAGCCCTGCAGGAAACGCAGAGCGCTGAGGGTCAAGATGTTCGGGGCCAGCGCGCATCCCGCTCCCGCCAGCGCGCAGATGATCGTGCCCCAGATCAGCAGCCGGCGGCGACCCCACTGGTCGGAGAGTGTGCCGATCAGCAGCTGGCCGGCGGCGATGCCGATGAGGAAGGTGGTGAGGCTGAGCTGCACGGCGGACGCCGAGGCGCCCAAATCACGCTCGATGCTGGGGAAGCCGGGCAGGTACATGTCGGTGGCAAGCGGCGCGATCGCGGTGAGCAGCGCCAGGACGACGATCGTGAGCGACGACAGCGAATGGTGCTCGAATGGCAACCCGCGCCCGAGTGGCAACCCGTCCTCAGAAGGCAGCCCGCGTTCAGGCGACGGCCGGCGCTCGGTCGTCGACTCGATATCGGCGGGCAACTCGGGGTGGCGTTCGATAGCAGTTATTATACATATATATCTGTATATATATCTTGTGCTACCTTCATTGTGTGTCGAGTCCTAGCTGGCTAGCCGAGGTCGAACCGGCCTCGGATGTGTACGCACTTGGGGTGGCCCTGCATGACCTGTCGTGGCGCATGAGCCGTCTGAATGAGACCCGCCTCGGGTTGGAGCCGTTGCCGCTGTCCGAGTTCGAGGTGCTTCGCTTCGTCGGCGAGCATCCAGCGCCGAGCGTCACGCAAGTCGCGCAAGGGCTGATGATGCAGCCGAGCAATGTAAGCGCTGCAGTGCGTGCCCTGGTAGGGCGGGGCTTGATCGAGCGATGCCCGGACGAGCACGACCGGCGGATCACTCGCCTGCAACTGACTCCGCTGGCGATCGAGCACCGCCAGCAGATGGATGCGGTGTGGGCGACAGCCCTGTCTGCCGCCCTGGCTCAGCTACCACCCGTCGATGCGGACGCCTTGCTCGCGGCCAGGACAGCGCTGCGGCGCCTTGCCGACGTCTTCGGCCGGGCGGGGATCGCCCCATACCCGACAGCCTCTGATTCGGCGCTGCCGGCGGTTGGAGCTCCCTAGTTCGACCGCTATGCGGCCGGCAGTGGAGGGCGCCCCCGCAAGGGCGCCCTCGCACCGGGTTCAGCCGCTACGCGACCGCGACCGGCTCTGCCGTTTCAGGCTTTGTCGCGGCCGGCTCGAGCGCCAGCTCCAGCACCTCGGCGACGGTCATCGCGAAGTGGAACGTCATCGCGTCGCGGACCTCGGCGGGCACGTCCTCCATGTCGCCGCGGTTACGCTCCGGCAGGATCACCTCGGTGAGCCCGGCGGCACGGGCCGCGAGCACCTTCTGCTTGACGCCGCCGATCGGCAGGACCCGACCCTGCAGCGTGACCTCACCGGTCATGCCGACCGTGTGCCGCACCGGGCGACCTGTCAATAGCGAGGTCAGTGCAGTCACCATCGTCACACCGGCGCTCGGACCGTCCTTCGGGATCGCCCCGGCGGGAACGTGCACGTGGAAGCTGCGGTGCTCGAAGTCGTCCGGATCGATGCCGTAGCTGGCTGAGTGGCCACGGACGTAGGAGAGGGCGATCTGCGCTGACTCCTTCATCACGTCGCCCAGCTGGCCGGTCAGCGTCAAGCCGGGCTTGCCGGACATCGCCGCCGCCTCGATGAACAGCACGTCACCGCCGGCACCGGTCACCGCAAGTCCGGTGGCCACGCCCGGGACCGCGGTCCTGATTGCGGACTCCTGGAAGAAGTGCTGATGCCCGAGGGCGTCGCGAATCGCGCCTGAATCGATCGTCAGCGGCGTCTGCACGCTGCCGGCGGCGACCTGCGTGGCGCTCTTCCGTAGCAAGGTGCCGATCTCGCGCTCGAGGTTGCGGACGCCGGCCTCACGCGTGTAGTCGGTAACGATCGTCGTCAGCAGCTCATCGTCGATCGAGACCTCGTCGGCGCGCAGGCCGTTACGGTCGAGCTGGCGCGGCCACAGGTAGCCGCGAGCGATCGCGAGCTTCTCGGAGGTCGTGTAGCCGTCGAAGCGGATGACCTCCATACGGTCGAGCAGCGGCCCGGGGATCGTGTCGCTGACGTTGGCCGTGGCGATGAACATCACGCCCGAGAGATCGAGCTCGACGTCCAGATAGTGGTCGCGGAAGCTGTGGTTCTGCGCCGGGTCGAGGACTTCGAGCAGGGCCGAGCTGGGGTCTCCACGCCAGTCAGCGCCGACCTTATCGACCTCGTCGATCATGATCACCGGGTTCATCGTTCCGGCGTCGCGCAGGGCGCGGACCAGCCTGCCAGGCAGGGCGCCGACGTACGTGCGGCGGTGACCACGGATCTCGGCCTCGTCGCGGACGCCGCCAAGCGAGATCCGCACGAACTTACGGCCGGTCGCCCGGGCGATCGACTCGCCGATCGATGTCTTACCGGTGCCGGGAGGGCCGATCAGCGTCAGGATCGTGCCTGAGCGGTCGTCGTCGGCAATCCCGCGGTCGTGGCGCAGCTTCTTCACGGCCAGGTACTCGACGATGCGGTCCTTCACGTCCTCGAGGCCGGCGTGGTCGGCGTCCAGCACCTCACGCGCGTGGACCGGATCGAGCTGCTCGTCCGAGCGCTTGCTCCACGGCACGGCGATCAGCCAGTCGAGGTAGTTGCGGATCACGCCGGACTCACCGGTCTGGTCGCCGATCCGCTCGAGCCGCGCGAGCTCTTTCTCGGCCTGCTCGCGCACCGCGTCGGGCATACCGGCGTCTTCGATCTGCGTCCGGTATTCCTCGGTTACTGAGCCGTCGTCCTCGCCGAGCTCGTGGCGGATCGACTCCATCTGGCGGCGCAGCAGATACTCGCGCTGCTGCTTCTCGGTGCCGGACTCGACGTCCTCGCGGATCCGCTGGCGGATCTGCAGCTCGGCCAGGCGCTCCTTCTGCAGCGACAGGGCAAGCTCGAGGCGCTTGGCGACGTCGAGCTGCTGCAGCAGCTCGATCCGCTGCTCGTAGCTCAGGTCGGGGGAGTAGGCGCAGGTGTCGGCAAGCGCGCCGGGCTTGGTGATGCCGCGCAGGAACGACTGCACGCGCGGATCGGCCTCGCGCAGCTCGAGCATCTCCTCGGTGACGGCGCGGTACTCGCGCTCGAGGTCGCGCACGGTGCGGTCGGGCGTCACGTCCGGGTCGGGGCGTTCTTCGGCATCGACGTAGAGGTGGCCGTCGGGCAACGACTGAGCGGCGCCGGCGACGGCGCGGTGCAGGCCTTCGAGCACAACCGCGCGGGCGCCACCGATGTGCGCCTTATCGGAGACCGCCGCGATCGTTCCGACCGAAGCGAACTCGCCGTTGTGGCGCGGTACGAGCAGGACGCGCTCCTCGCCTGCCGTGTCGACAGCAAGGGTGACGGTCATGCCTGGGAAGACGACGATGTCGTCGAGTGGGACAAGGAGGAGGCGTGTCATCGCTGCTTCACTTTCGATAAGCACTTACAGAGAGTAAGGAGAGGTTATCACGGTCTTCGCTGGCTGCCCGCGGATCTAAGCGAGCACGACTAAGATTATCAGATGCTTTGCGTGTGGCCTCGGAATGGGCTGACCGGTCGCGGCGGGTCGTGGCGGCACCCGCGAGATCGCCTTTGGAGAAGGACTGTGCCGAGCACGGCTGCCGGGATCGGCGAGGGGCGGCGGTCCGGGCCGGCGGCCTGCCAAAACCCGTAGAAACTCGAAAACCGTCGCCGAGGCCACCGCTTTGCGGACTTCTACGGCCTATGGCCGACAAAGTCTGCACGGCGGCACGGCTCAGGATGGGATGCGGACTTCTACGGATTCGGGGCGGGGCGGGCCACTGCTACTCGTGCTCGGCGCCGGCCGAGTTAGTGTCATCCGCGTTCTACCACCCTCATGACGGCCTACCACCCTCATGATGGCGGACAAACCATGCACTCCGGCGGCGAGCTGGGCGCTTTGCGCGTCCCGTGCCTCTATGCAGGACGAATCGTGCACTGCGGCGCGGTCCTAAGCAGAATGCGCACTTCGTCCCGACCTGCATTCGGTTCGCGACAGGCCCGCGCCCTGCCCATGTAGGGCCATGCTTCTCATCGCTGCGGATCTGCGCTCCCAAGCGACAAGCCGTCTCCGTGCAAGTGCCCTGGAATCCACCCGCCCAGTTTGTCAACATGGAGACATGAGTTTCAAGCCTGACGAGTCAGACAAGCCAGTCGACGTTCTTGCGGCCGATGAGTTTCCGGTCGGTGGACCCGATCCGGAGGTGGACCAGCCGCCGGAGCCGGCGCATGACGTCCTTGCCGCCGATGAGTTCGAGGTGCCCGCGCCCGATCCGAAGCTCGAGGCCCACAAGCGAGTTACGGAGCCGGCGCACGAGCACGCGCACCAACATCACGTGCACGAACACCACCACGCCCACGTCGGCCAGCAATCGCATCCCTACGGTGCGGGTGCAGGATCGGTGCACGTCCCGAAGTCAGCGGTTGCCGGCCTGGCGGCCGCTGCCGCGGGCCTGATCGGCCTCGCCGGCTGGCGCCGGCGGCATCGCCGGCGCCACGTCGAAGACTGACTGATCAGGGCCGCGGCAGCCGAGGCACTACGACTTCTTGCGCGGCGGCATCAGGTCGGTGATCGAGCGGTCCTGCATCTCCGCCGCAAACGCCACCGTTTCCGAGAGCGTCGGGTGCGGGTGGATCGTCAGCGCGATGTCCTCGGCGTCGAGGCCGGCCTCGAGCGCCAGCACCGTTTCGGCGATCAGGTCACCGGCACCGACACCGGTAATGCCGGCGCCGAGCAGGCGACCGGATTCGGGGTCGAACAGTAACTTCGTGAAGCCCTCGGGCCGGCCGAGGCCCAGCGCGCGGCCGGACGCCGCCCAGGGGAAGACCTGCTTCTCGTACTTCACGTCCTGCGCTGCCGCCGCCGTCTCGGTCAGGCCCATCCAGGCAACCTCGGGGTCGGTATAGGCGACGGAGGGCACGGTCCGCGCGTCGAACGCGGCGCCGGGGACGCCGGCGATCACCTCGGCCGCGACCTTCGCCTCATGCGTGGCCTTGTGCGCCAGCATCGGTTGCCCGACGACGTCGCCGATCGCGTAGATGTGCGGTACGTTCGTGCGCTGCTGGGCGTCGACCGCGATGAAGCCGCGGTCGCTGACGGCGACGCCAGCGTGCTCGGCGGCGAGCAGCTTACCGTTCGGGACGCGACCGACCGCGACCAGGATCTGGTCGTAGACCTCGGTCTGACCGTTCGAGAACTCGACGCTGAGGCCGTCGTCCTGAGCTGTGACCGCCTTCACCTCCGTTCCTGTCAGGACCTGCGCGTAGCGCTTGCCGATGCGGGTCGCGAGCGGCTTGACAAGGTCCTTGTCGCAGCCCGGGATCAGCTGGTCCATCATCTCGACGACCGTTACCTCGGCGCCGAGGGCGTCGTAGACGGTCGCCATCTCGAGCCCGATCACGCCGCCGCCGATCACGAGGAAGCGGCCCGGGATCGCGCTGGGCGAGAGGGCGCCGGTGGAGTCGATCACACGCGGGTCATCGGGTATGAACGGCAGCTTCACCGGTCGCGAGCCGGCGGCGATGATCGCGTTCTCGAAGGTGATCTCCCGGTCGCCAACCCGCAGCGCATGGGGGTCGATGAACTCCGCGACGCCGGTCACGACCTCGACCTTCCGGCGCTTCGCAAGCTGCGCGAGGCCGCCGGTCAGCTGGACGACGACCTCGTCCTTCCAGCCGACCAGTGCCTCGAGGTCGACGGTCGGGGCCTCGAAGTGCAGGCCGTGCGCGCCCATCTCCTCGGCGTCCGACAGCGTCTTCGCCGCGTGCAGGAAGGCCTTGGACGGAATACAGCCGACGTTCAGGCAGATCCCGCCGAGGCGCTCGTAGCGCTCGATCAGAATCGTCTTGAGGCCCAGGTCCGCGGCCCGGAAAGCAGCGGTGTAGCCGCCGGGCCCGGCGCCGATGACAACGACCTGAGCGTCGTAGGCGGGGCGCGTCGGGGCTGGCGCGGCGGGTGGGGCTGCAGCCGGCGCCGGCCCCGTGGAGCCTGGTACGCCGGCCGAGCTTGCCCGTGCCGCTGCTGCTCCCGCTGGAGCAGCAGCACTCGGGGCCGCGGCCGCAGGCTGCGACTGCCCGCTGGGCGACGCACTCGCTCCTGCGGTCTCGGCCACGACCACGATTGGTGTGCCTTCGTCGACGTGGTCGCCGATCGCGACGAGAATCTGCTCGACCTTGCCGGCGACCGGCGATGGCACGTCCATCGTCGCCTTGTCCGACTCCAGGGTTAAGAGCGGCGTCTCGACGTCGACCTCATCGCCGACCCCGACCAGGATCTCGATGACCGGCACATCATGGAAGTCCCCAAGCTCGGGGACCTTGATCTCGGTGCTCACAGTAGGACCCTCCGCAGGTCTGAGACCGTCTTCGACAGATGCACGATGAAGCGCGCGCCGGCGGCGCCGTCGATCACGCGGTGATCGTAGGAGAGCGACAGCGGCAGCATCGTGCGCGGCACGAACTGCTCGGCCTGCGCATCCCAGATCGGCTTCACGGACGAGCGACTGACGCCGAGGATCGCAACCTCGGGCGCGTTGATGATCGGCGTGAAGGCGGTGCCACCGATGCCGCCGAGCGACGAGATCGTGAACGTCGAGCCGCTCATCTGCGTCGGCGTCAGCTTGCCTGCGCGGGCGATGCGGGACAGGTCGGACAGGTCGGTGGCGATCTGGCGGATGCCCTTCTGGTCGGCGTCGTGGATCACCGGCACGACGAGGCCCTGGGGGGTGTCGGCGGCGAAGCCGATGTTGTAGTACTTGCGCAGCACCAGCTCGTCGCCGTCGAGCGAGGCGTTGAAGTTCGGGAACTGCTTCAGCGCGGCGACCGAGGCGACGACCAGGAAGGCGAGCAGCGTGATCGACGCGGCGTCGGGATCCTTCTTCGCGTTGAGCTCGTGGCGCCAGGTCTCGAGCTCGGTGATGTCCGCCTCGTCGTACTGCGTGACGTGCGGGATCATCGCCCAGTTGCGGGCCAGCGCCGGCCCGGCGATCTTCTGGATCCGCGTCAGTGGCACGCGCTCGATCTCGCCGAAGCGGGCGAAGTCGACCTGCGGCCACGGTGCGAGCGTCAGGACGCCACCGTGATCGGTGGCGACGCCGGTATCGACGGGCCGCCGGCTGGCTGCCTGTACGTCCTCGGTGGTGATCCGGCCCTTACGGCCGCTACCGGCTACTGTCCGCAGGTCGATGTTCAAGCCGCGGGCGAGCCGGCGGACGGAGGGACTGGCGTAGGGGACGCCATCGCTGCCGGGGCCGGTTCCCGCGGCGTCAGCCGCGGGAACCGGCCCCGGGGCTGCAGGGACGCCGGCAGCAGCAGGGGCCGCCGCTGGGGCGGGTGCGGGAGCAGGTGCCACGGGTGCCGCCGCCACAGACGTCGGTGCTGCCGACGCGGGTGCGGCGCCGGCCACCGGTGCGCCGGCTGCGGAAGCGGCTGCTCCAGCGGGAGCAGCCGCCGCACCGGTCGTGGCGGCAGCGGACGGCCGCACACGCACGATTGGTGTGCCTTCGTCGACGTGGTCGCCGATCGCGACGAGGATCTGCTCGACGGTGCCGGCGACCGGCGATGGCACGTCCATCGTCGCCTTGTCCGACTCCAGAGTTAAGAGCGGCGTCTCGACATCGACCTGATCGCCGACCACGACCAGGATCTCGATGACCGGCACATCATGGAAGTCCCCAAGTTCGGGGACCTTTACCTCAACGGAATTAGTATCGCTCATTTGCTCGTCGGGATCGGCGTTTCAGGATCGATGTCGTAGCGCCTCAGAGCGTCTGAGACAATGCTCGGCTCGATGGTGCGCTCGTCGGCAAGCGCCTTCAGGGCGGCAACCGCGACGTGGTAGCGGTCGACCTCGAAGAAGCTGCGCAGGGCCTTACGGTAGTCGCTGCGACCGTAGCCGTCGGTGCCGAGCACGCGGTAGCTACGCGGCACCCAGGCACGGATCTGGTCGGCGAAGCTGCGGACGTAGTCGGTTGAGGCGATCACCGGTCCGCCGCGGCCCTTCAGCTTGGTCGTCACGTATGCCTCGCGCTGCGGCTCGGTCGGATGCAGCATGTTGAAGCGGTCGACGGCGATCCCGTCGCGTCGCAGCTCGGTGAACGAGGTTGCGCTCCAGACGTCGGCAAGCACGTCGAAGTCCTCCTTCAGCAACTCTGCCGCGGCGATCACCTCGCGCAGGATCGAGCCCGAGCCCATCAGCTGCACGCGCGGCTTGCGGGAGCGCGGCGAGCCGGCGTCCTGCAACAGATAGAGGCCGCGCAGGATTCCGTCCTCGGCGCCCTCCGGCATCTCCGGGTGCGTGTAGTTCTCGTTCAGCAGCGTCATGTAGTAGAAGACGTCCTGCTGCTCCTGCACCATCGCCCGAAGGCCCGCCTGGACGATCGTGGCGACCTCATAGGAGAAGGTCGGATCGTAGGCGCGGATCGAGGGCACGACTGAGAACAGCAGGTGGCTCTGGCCGTCCTCGTGCTGCAGACCCTCGCCGTTCAGCGTCGTGCGGCCGGCCGTGCCGCCCAGCAGGAACCCGCGCGAGCGGCTGTCGGCGGCCGCCCAGATCAGGTCGCCGACGCGCTGGTAGCCGAACATCGAGTAGTAGATGTAGAACGGCACCATCGGCTCGTCGTGAGCGCTGTAGGAGGTGGCGGCGGCGATGAACGAGGAGATCGAGCCCGCCTCGCTGATGCCCTCCTCGAGGATCTGACCGGCCGCGTCCTCGCGGTAGTACATCAGCCGCGCCGCGTCCTCCGGCTCGTAGAGCTGGCCGTACGGTGAGTAGACGGCCTGCTGGCGGAACATCCCCTCCATCCCGAAGGTGCGGGACTCGTCGGGCACGATCGGGACGATGCGCGGGCCGATCTCCTTGTCGCGCAGCAGCGTCGCGAGCACGCGGACGAACGCCATCGTCGTCGAGATCTCGCGCTCGCCGGTGCCCTGAAGCTGGTTCGCGAAGCGCTCCAGCGGCGGCACGGTGATCGCCTGCGACGTGCGCCGCCGCGCCGGCATGTAGCCACCGAGCGCCTCGCGCCGCTCGCGCAGATACCGCATCTCCGGCGAGTTCTCGGCCGGCTTGTAGAGCGCCGCGTCGCGGGCCTGGTCGTCGGGGATCGGCAGGTCGAAGCGGTCACGGAAGGAGAGCAACGCCTCCTCGGCCATGTGCTTCGCCTGGTGGGCGATCATCTGGCCCTCGCCCGCGGAGCCCATGCCGTAGCCCTTAATCGTCTTGGCGAGGATCACGGTCGGACGGCCCTTCGTGCGCACGGCGTTGTAATAAGCGGTGTAGACCTTCTGCGGGTCGAGGCCGCCGCGGTTCAGCGCCCAGATCTCGGCGTCGGTCATGTTCGAGACCCGGTCCAGCAGGACCGGGTCCTTACCAAAGAAGTTCTCGCGCACGTAGGCGCCGTTCTTCGACTTGTACGTCTGGTACTCGCCGTCGACGGAGTCGGTCATGACCTTGACCAGGCGGCCGTCGACATCGGCCTTGAGCAGTGGGTCCCAACGCGTGCCCCACAGCACCTTGATCACGTTCCAGCCGGCGCCGCGGAAGTCGGACTCGAGCTCCTGAATGATCTTGCCGTTGCCGCGAACGGGACCGTCGAGCCGCTGCAGGTTGCAGTTGACGACCCAGATCAAGTTGTCGAGCTGCTCACGCCCGGCGAGGCTGATCGCGCCGAGCGTCTCCGGCTCGTCGGTCTCGCCGTCGCCGACGAACGCCCAGACCTTTCGCGCGGCGGTGTCGGCGAGCCCGCGGGCGTGCAGGTACTTCATGAAGCGGGCCTGGTAGATCGAGGTGATCGGCCCGATCCCCAGCGAGACCGTCGGGAACTGCCAGAATTCCGGCATCAGCCACGGGTGCGGGTAGGACGAGAGGCCGTGCCCGCCTACTTCCTGGCGGAAGTTGTCGAGGTTCTCCTCGGAGAGGCGGCCTTCGAGGAAGGCGCGTGCGTAATTCCCGGGGGAGGAGTGACCCTGGAAGTAGACGAGGTCACCGCCGTGCTCGGCGGACGGCGCGTGCCAGAAGTGGTTGAAGCCGATCTCGTAGAGCGTCGCGAGCGATTGGTAGGAGGCGATGTGGCCGCCAAGCTCGGAGGAGATCTTGTTCGCTCGCACAACCATCGCCATCGCATTCCAGCGGATGGCGGCGACGAGCCTTGCCTCGACCTCGGGATCGCCCGGCAAAGGCACGTCGAGCGCTGCCGGGAAGGTATTGACATATGGGGTGTTCAGGGTGCCGACCGGGCCACTGCCGGCTAGCTGGGCGCGCTCGATCGCGCGCTCCAAGAGTTGGCGAGCGCGGTCGGCGCCGTCGTGCGCGACCACCGCGTCGACGGCTTCAAGCCACTCGCTGGTCTCGACGGTGTCGATGTCGCCGCCGCCGGCACGATCGTTGTCTGCTGCAAATTCACTCATCAGTTGCAAATATAACCTAGTCTGTCAGTCGGCATTTGCACTCGGGAGCGGTCCGCGAGCTGCTATAAGCGCTGTCCGAACGCCTGGCGCGACGGGCACTAAAAGCCCGCTCAGGTGCCAATTAACGGCCTTTCCAGGTCGTATCCGCGAACGTGTCGCGGGGCTCGCTGGTTTCGTCATCCCGGTCCGCATCTATTGACAGATAGCTACCCGCATCTGCGAAGATCGAGCTATGGCGTTGAGACAAATCGCCGGTTTGCCGGGCGCGCCCTGGCGACGGCCCCTGCTGGGGAAGTTCGATCGCCTTACCGTCCAGTCAGAGGTACTGCGCGGCAACCTGCTCGGCGACCCGGTGATCCGGCCGCTCTACGTCTACCGCTCACCCGGCGTCGTCGCCGGTACGGCAAGCTCGGCCGCATCCGTTTACGTGCTGCAGGGCTTCACCGGCCAGCTCGACCGCTGGTTGGCGCGCGAACCGTTCGAGCCGACGCTGGTCGAGCGGCTCGACGCCCTCTATGACCCGGATGCCACGGTGCCATGCCCCGAGGCAGTCGTGGTGCTGGTCGATGCCTGGACCTCGCTGGGCGGCTCGCAGTTCGTGAACTCGCCCGGCACCGGCCGCTATGCCGACTACATCTGCGACGAGCTGGTTCCGTTCATCGACGCCAGCTACCCGACCGCTCAGACCCCGGCACGGCGCATCGTCGCCGGCAAGTCCTCAGGTGGCTACGGCGCGATGGTGCTTGCGATGCAGCGGCCCGATCGCTTCGGAGCGCTGATCTCGCATGCCGGCGACGCGCTCTTCGAGGTCTGCTACGAGCCTGACTTCGCGGTTGTCGCGCGCACGCTGCGCGACCACTTCGAAGGCTCCTACGAACGCTTCTGGCAGGCTTTCGCAAACCGCGAGCGCTTCGACTACGGGCGCTTTGGAGCCTGCCTCGAGATCTATGCGCTGGCTGCTGCCTACTCGCCTGACCTGCAGCATCCGGGGCAGGTGCTGCTGCCGTTCGACCCCAGCACAGGTAGGCTGCACGCGGAGGTCTGGCGCCAGTGGCTGGCCCACGACCCCGTGCGGATGGCGGCTGACCATGCGCAGGCCCTGCGGGGCCTGCGCGCAGTACTGCTGGAGGGTGGCCGCCGCGATGAGTACCACCTGGACCTTGGCGCGCAGGCGTTCGCGGCAGAGCTTGATAAGGTCGGGGCCCGCTACCACCTGGAGCTGTTCGACGGCGGGCACGGCGGGACTGCTTACCGTTACGCGCCGGCGATCCGCACGGTGCTGCATCAGCTCGAGTCCGGGGCGACTATGACCTGATGCTTCAGTGGTGGCCGGGGATGGATGGGACCGAACCGTCGACGTGCCGCCTACCAGTCGGCAGCGCGCCGTGGTTCATTCAGCCCACTCGATCAGGGTCTGACCGCCCTGGACGGCGTCGCCGACCGCCACGTCGACCGACTTCACCGTGCCATCCTTGGACGCGGTCACCTCGGTCTCCATCTTCATGGCCTCAAGCACGAGCAGGGTCTGGCCAGACGTCACGTTTGCGCCCGCCTCGACAAGCACCGTGATGACGGTACCGGCCATCGGGGCAGTCAAAGCGTTGGCGGACGTTGCCGGGCCTTTGGCCGCGGTCGCCGCCGAAGAGGAGCCCCCGCCCAACGTGGGAGAGGAACCCCCGCCCACCAAGACGGTGCCCAACGTCGGCAAGGGCTCTTCCTCGAC